>Ga0208261_1000788_pt1 | contig 11915 bp, 10 predicted proteins | sample Knorr_S7_td_DCM__FD_185595 | JGI IMG/M metagenome (GOLD analysis project Ga0208261, IMG submission 185595) | Marine microbial communities from Southern Atlantic Ocean transect - Knorr_S7_td_DCM_ad_131m_LV_B (SPAdes) (version 3) | ecosystem: Environmental > Aquatic > Marine > Oceanic | place...
TCAATTAAAAAATAATTTTCGTTGGATATTTTTGTTAAACTTTCTTTGTTTTTTTCTTTAAAATCTTTTTTAAAATCTATTTCTCCGTAGGTAGAGATAACTGAACTTAATAGTCTATTAAACTCCATTTCTCTTAAAAAATCGTATAATTTTTTTTTATCAATTTCTTTTAATAAAAAATCGTCTAATTTATTTTTAACAGGAACATCTTTTTTTAATGTTACAAGTTTTTTACTTATTCTCGCCTTATCTTTATTTTCTAAAATAGTTTCTCTTCTTTTATTTTGTTTAATTTCCTGCGCTTTTGTTAATAAATTTTCAAGCGTTCCATATTTATTAATTAATTCAGCTGCTGTTTTTACACCAATTCCTGGAACACCTGGAACATTGTCGCTAGAGTCTCCTGCTAAAGCTTGAACATCAATTACTCTACTAGGTGGGACACCGAATTTTTTTTCAATATCATCATTATTAATAAATCTATTCTTCATAGGATCATAGATCCTGATATTTTTTTTATATAATTGCATTAAATCTTTATCGGAAGATACAATTGTTACTTTGCCCCCATCAGCTATGATTTGATCTGAATATGTTGCTATCAAATCATCTGCTTCATAATTTAAAAGCTCAATTGATGGCAGGTTAAAAGCTAGGACAGACTTTCTAATATATTCAAATTGAGGTATTAAATCATCTGGTGCATCTGATCGATTGCTTTTGTATTCTGCATAAATTTCGTTTCTAAAGTTTTTTCTAGCAGAATCAAAAATTACGGCAAAATGTGTTGGTCTTTCTTTATTATCTGTAGATTTTGAGTCTTCTAATAATTTAAAAAGCATATTGCAAAAACCAATTACTGCACCAGTTGGTAACCCATCAGACTTTCTTGATAATGGAGGCAAAGCATAATAAGCTCTGAAAATATAACCAGATCCATCAATTAGATAATAGTGGCTATCTTTTTTTATTTTACTCATAAAATAATGTTATCTTAATTTAATCTAATGTTATAAGTGTATATTTTCCTATGAATCAAAATTACGTCTTATCTGCTAAAAATTTAACTAAAATTTATAAAAAAAAAAGTTCGAAATCTGTTATTGCTTTAGATAATTTAAACTTAGAGGTGAAACCAGGAGAAATATTTGGCCTTCTAGGTCCTAATGGGGCTGGAAAAAGTACTTTTATAAATATTCTTGGAGGAACTTGCATAAAAACTTCTGGTAAAGTCAATGTTTGGGGATTTGATTTAGATAAAAATCCAAGACAATGCAAGGCATCTATCGGAATAGTTCCTCAAGAGATAAATGTAGATCCATTTTTTAGTCCAAGAAAACTTTTAGATCTTCAAGCAGGACTATATGGTGTAAAAAAAGAAGATCGAATTACTGATACAATTTTAAAGTTAGTTTCACTAAAAGAACAAAAAGATAGTTATACGAGAAGTTTATCTGGAGGAATGAAAAGAAGATTGTTAATAGCAAAAGCATTAGTTCATCAACCTCCTATCATTATATTGGATGAACCTACAGCTGGAGTAGATGTTCAACAAAGAAAAGATTTATGGGATAATTTGAGATTACTTAATAAACAAGGAGTAACTATAATTCTAACAACACACTATCTTATTGAAGCTGAAGAAATGTGTAATCGAATAGGAATAATAAATAATGGTAAATTGGTAGCTTTAGATAGCACAAAGAATTTACTTGATAAGATTCAGTCTAAACGAGTTACGTTTTTAATAAACAGAAAAATTACCTTAAATAAAAGTATTTTAAGTGATTTAAATATTTTGTCTAACACAGATAATGAATTAAAAATTTCTTATGATAAAAGTAAAATTAAGTTAGATAAAATAATCAATTTGATTCAATCACAAAACATTGAAATTATTGATATAATTTCAGACGATGGTAGTTTAGAAGATGTTTTTTTTAAGCTTACAAATGAGTAGATAATAACCTCATTAAGTAGTAAAGTATAAATATGGAATATGTTAAATTATTTAAGTACCAAAAAATAATAAAGTATTTTTTAATAACTTTTCTTGGCACAATTCTTCTTGCTATATCAGCAAAAATAAAAATACCGTTTTATCCAGTTCCTATGACAATGCAAACTTTTGTAGTGATTGCATTAGGAATATCTTTTGGTTACAAAATTGGTGTTGCAACTGTTAGTCTATACTTGATTGAAGGAATTCTTGGATTGCCTGTTTTTTCTAATTCACCAGAAAAAGGGGTGGGATTAATTTATTTCACTGGACCGACAATGGGTTATTTAATAGGTTTTTTATTTGCAACTTTTCTTTCAGGTTATTTTAATTTAAATAAAAATATTTTAATCATATTTATAAAACTGATTTTATCCGTTTCAATTATTTATATTTTAGGTTTATTTTGGCTTGGAAATTTAATAGGTTGGGAAAAACCAATTTTTGATATAGGTGCAAAGCCTTTTTTATTAGCCGAACTTTTTAAAATATTAATACTAACAATGTTAACTAAAAAATTAATTAGTTTTAGAAAGTTTATTTAGGGGATCTTTTAGATAAAATTCTTTGAAGAGTTCTTCTATGCATTTTTAGTCTTCTAGCTGTCTCAGATACGTTTCTATTACAAAGTTCAAATACTCTATGAATATGCTCCCACTTAACTCTATCTGCAGACATTGGATTTTCTGGAGGAGATGCTTTTTTATTAGGATCTGCCAAAAGAGCTTTTTCAACATCATCTGCATCAGCAGGTTTAGCCAAATAATCTATTGCACCTTGCTTTATAGCTGCGACTGCTGTTGGAATATTTCCGTAACCAGTCAACATAACTATTCGACTATTTGAATTTGTTGATTGAATTTCCTTTACTACCTCAAGTCCATTTCCGTCATTCAACCTCAGATCAACAACTGCAAAAGCTGGTTTCTTCGATTTAACTGACTCTATGCCTTTTTTTACACCTTCTGCTTGAGCAACCTGAAATCCTTTCTTTTCCATAGCTCTTGCTAATCTTTCCCTAAAAGGATTATCATCATCGACGATTAATAAGGATTTATCGTCAAATTCGCTTATATTTCTTACATTTGTATGCTCTCTAATCATGATCTGTATATGTGTACTAATAAACTAAATTCAATAGCATAATTTACTTTACATTACTGATCATATCCCCTAAATGCTGGTTTTATATGAAATTTGCGTAACTATTACGCAGATTTTTTTTGTTAAATTTTTTTTAGAGGAAATTATGCAAAAATTTAAATCAGTTGATGAGATGATAAGTCAACTGGAGCCAAATGGTCCTGTGTATTGTATTAGAAAAAATTCAATACAAGTTGCCTCAAAATATTTTCAAAACAAGTTTCCAGGTAAAATATTATACGCAATGAAAGCTAATCCACACCCTATTGTTTTAAAAAGTATCATTGAAAGCGGTATAAATAATATTGATGTTGCCTCTACTAAAGAAATTGAAATTATTAAAAATATAAGCTCAAACGTAAAATGCTCTTACATGCACGCAGTTAAAACTAGAGAGAGTATAAGGGAAGCATATTTCAAATATAATGTTAAAACATTTTCACTAGACTCTAAAGATGAGCTAATTAAAATTATTGAGAGTACTGATAGTGCGAAAGACTTAGAATTATTTGTAAGAGTTTCAGTATCAAATGAACATGCAGAAATTGATTTATCAAAAAAATTTGGAGCTATAACTTCTGAAGCTATAGGATTATTTAGACTAACAAATCAATATGCTAAAAGAATTGGTTTGAGTTTTCATGTTGGTTCACAATGTATGCATCCTATTTCTTATGAAAAGGGAATTGCGGAGATTGGAAAAATAATTAAAAGGACAAAGATAGTTCCAGATTATATTAATGTGGGTGGTGGATTTCCAACAATATATCCTGATCTAATCCCTCAATCCTTAGATTGCTATTTTAATGAAATTAAAAAAGGATTAGATAATTTAAAATTAAATAAAAAACCTATTGTAATTTGTGAACCAGGAAGAGCAATAGTTTCCGAAAGTGGTTCAACGATAGTTAAAGTCATATTAAGAAAAAAGCAAAAATTGTATATAAATGATGGTACATATGGAACTCTATTTGATGCAGGAATTCCAAATATTGTTTATCCATCTAGACTTATAAAGAATGGAAGAATAATCTCAAAAAAAATGACAGCGTTTAATTTTTATGGACCAACTTGTGACAGTATGGATTATATGAAAGGACCGTTTGTTTTACCAAATAATGTTAAAGAAAATGATTACATAGAATTAGGTCAGCTTGGTGCTTATGGTTTAACTTTTAGAACTGACTTTAATGGATTTTATTCAAATAATATTTTTGAAGTTGAAGATGAGCCAATAATGACAATGTATGACAAAAATGCGAGGAAAGAGTTTCTTGTTGCGTAATGTCGAATAAAAAGAGTTTAGGTCATAACAGTAAAAAAAATTTTCTTAAAAAGCCTGTTGAACATATAGATATTACGTCTTTCGATACTCGAGATATTATTTCATCAATGGAAAAAATGTCTTTTGTTTCAAGAGAGACTGCCAATGCTGCAAATATTTACCATGAAATGTTAAAGGACAAAGATTGTACAATATTCTTAACATTAGCTGGTTCTACCTCAGCAGCCGGATGCATGCATATATATAGAGATATGATCAAGTATAATATGGTTGATGCAATTGTAGCCACTGGAGCTTCAATAATAGATATGGATTTTTTTGAAGCACTTGGGTTTAAACATTATCAAGGATCACAGTTTCAAGATGATAATGAACTTAGAAAAAACTATATAGATAGAATTTATGATACGTACATTGATGAAAATGAATTACAAAAATGTGATAAAACTATTTGTGAAATAGCAGATAAATTAGAGGTGAAAAGCTATACTTCTAGAGAATTCATAGTTGAGATAGGAAAATATTTAAAAAAAAATTCAAAGAAAAAAGACTCATTAATTGAGACAGCATATGATAATAATGTTCCAATTTTTTGCCCAGCTTTTACCGACTCTAGTGCAGGATTTGGATTAGTAATGCACCAAGAAAAGAACCCTGAAAAACATATTACAATAGATGCCATCAGAGAGTTTAGAGAATTAACAGAAATAAAAATCCAATCAAAGGGTTCAGGCCTATTTATGATTGGAGGTGGTGTGCCAAAAAACTTTATTCAAGATACAGTTATTTGTGCAGAGTTATTAGGTAAAGACGTAGATATGCATAAATATGCAATTCAAATAACTGTGGCTGATTCTAGAGATGGAGCTTGTAGTAGTTCAACGCTTAAAGAGGCTAGTTCATGGGGTAAAGTAAATACAACTAAAGAACAAATGGTTTTTGCAGAAGCAACTAGTGTTTTGCCATTAGTTATAAGTGACGCATATCATAGAGGTGAATGGAAAAAAAGAAGTAAGAAAAACTTTTCAAAATTATTTATTTAAATTATGAATAAAAAAACCAAAATCGGTTTAATTCAGTTAAAAATCACAAATGATATTGAGAAAAATATTAAAAATTCAATCATAAAAATAAAACAAGCAGCAAAAAAAGGTGCTAAAATTATATGTGTTCCAGAATTATTTTTATCCAATTACTTTTGTCAATCTGAGAAACATTCTAATTTTAAACTTGCTGAGAAAATACCAAATTCAACCACTAAAATTTTTTGTGGACTTTCGAAAGAGTTAAAAATAGTTTTAATTATTTCATTATTTGAAAAAAAAATTCCAGGTATATATTTCAATTCTAGTATCATAATTAATGAAAAAGGAAAAATAATATCTAAGTACAGAAAAATGCATATACCAGACGATCCTGGTTATTATGAAAAATTTTATTTTAAACCAGGTGATTTAGGATTTAAAAATACTAAAACTAAGTATGGAAATATTGGTTCTTTAATTTGTTGGGATCAGTGGTTTCCTGAAGCTGCAAGGTTAACGGTTTTAAAAGGTGCTGAAATTTTATTTTATCCAACTGCAATAGGATGGCACCCAAGTGAAAAAAATAAATATGGTGAGTCACAGCTAAATTCATGGCTTACAATTCAAAGATCTCACGCTATCGCTAATGGAGTTTTTGTTGCGGCTGTAAATAGAGTAGGTGTTGAAAAAAGTGGTTCAAAAAAAATAGAATTTTGGGGAAGTTCTTTTGTTATTGATCCAAGTGGAAATATTATTGGTAAACTAAAATCAAAAAAAGAAGATATATTGATCTGTAACATAGACTTTAAAAAAGTTGAAAATGCTAGACAACATTGGCCCTTTTTAAGAGATAGAAGAATTGATGCCTATAAAGGCATTGATATGTAACTTAAGGATGTTAACTAATTTATCTGAACAAGGTTTCAGAATGCCTGCTGAATGGGAAAAGCAAGATTCTATTTGGGTTGTTTGGCCGTATAACAAAAATGATTGGCCAGGTCATTTTAAATCTATTCCTTATACTGTTGCAAAAATAATTGGGATAATTTCGCAGTATCAAAAAGTTAATCTGATTATAAAATTAAATGAAAAAAAAATTGAGATAAAAAAAATCTTAAAAAAATACCTTGCAAAAATAAGTAATATTGAATTTCACAATATATCATCTGATAGGATTTGGATAAGAGACTCGGGACCTATTTTTTTAATTAATAAAAAAAGTAAAAAGAAAATTTTTTTAAATTTCAAATTTAATGGATGGTCAAAATATAATAATTATTTAAGAGATAATAAAATAAATGATTCTATATCAAAAAAAATAGATGTTAAAAAAATAGATGTAAAGGTAAAATTTAAAAAAGTATACAAACCGATAGTTTTAGAAGGAGGTGCAATCGATGTTAACGGAAGAGGTTCAATCTTATTAACTGAAGAATGTTTGCTAAGTAAAACTCAACAAAGAAATAAGGGATTTAAGAAAAAACATTATGAGAAATATTTATCAAAATTATTAAATGTGAATAATTTTATATGGCTTAAAAAAGGAATAGAAGGTGATGATACGCACGGACATATTGATGATATTTCAAGATTTGTTTCTGAAAATACAATAATGACGGCAGTAGAAAATGATAAAAGTGAAAAAAACTTCCAAATATTAAACAATAATTTGGAAATTTTAAAGAAAACGAAAAATAAAAATAAAAAAAGATTTAGAATAATTAAAATCCCAATGCCTAAACCTATTTTTATAAATAAAACCAAAGTTCCAGCAAGCTACCTCAATTTTTTAATAACAAATAAAATAGTATTGGTACCTATATTTGAGGATAAAAATGATATTAAGGTAATTCAGATTTTCAAAAAAAATTTTAAGAAAAGGAAAATTATTGGAATAAATTGTAAAAAATTAATATGGGGGTTTGGAGCAATTCACTGTATGACCCTCCAAGAGCCTTCCATATAACTACACCGGTTTTAAAGTTCCTAATAAAAGTCTAAAAGGAATTAACATCAATAAAGCAATAAAAATTTTCACAGCTAAATCACCAAGTGAAAGAGTTACCCATGGAACACCAGTTCCATAAAATGAAATTGAAAAAAATAAAAAAGTATCTACCGTTGATCCTATCAAGGAAGAGCTCAATGGAGCCACATACCAGTGTTTTTTTCTTAATCTATCAAAAATTTGTACATCTAATAATTGTGCAGTAATGAAAGCAATTCCTGAACCAATTGCAATTCTTATAGAAATTAAATCGGAAAAATTTGTAGAAAAGAATAAAGTGAACATAATCCCAATCGAAAATCCAACATAAACAATTTTTCTTGCTGCAATTTTTCCATAAGATCTATTCGCTAAATCAGTTATTAAAAAAGCTATTGGATAACTAAACGCTCCATAGGTTAACAAATTGTCTAAACCTAAATACTTTACAGGAAATTGTACTAAATAATTAGAGGCTAGAACAATAACTCCCATAGCAAATGAGAGTATTATGAAAAATGAACGCATTATGCAGATTTACTTAATAAAGTTTTTTTTAATTTTTTTAATCTAAAAGACAGATTTTTAGCTTTTGCAGATTTTATAAACTTGTCAAAACTACCTTTTTTATCTACAGATCTCAGTGCAGCATTGGAAACTGTTAATCTGATATTTTTTTTTAAAACATCACTTTTAAATTTAACTTTCTTCAAATTTGGTAGAAATTTTCTTTTTGTCTTGTTATTTGCATGACTAACTCTATGACCTTTTAGAGGAATTTTACCAGTTAATTCACATTTTTTAGACATAAGAACAAATCTGTATAGGCGCTCTTTAATTATCAGTCAAGATCAATTTTTGATGCCAATAACCTCTGATATATTTTTAACTCCTTTGTTTTTTAATATATCTATTAATTCACCTGAGATTTTATGTGCAATTTCAGGACCTTTATAAACCATACCAGTATATAACTGCACTAAGCTTGCACCATTTATAAATTTTTCATAAGCTGATCTTCCTGAATCAATACCTCCTACACCTATAATTTTTACTTTACCGTTAAAAATTTTGTAGAATTTATTTATTAAATTATTTGATTTATTTTCCAATGGTTTGCCTGATAGACCACCCTTTTCAAGCTTATTTATATTTTTTAAATTTTGCCTATTTTTATCTGTACTATTTGAAACAATTATAATTTCTAATTTGTGTTTCATAATTAAATCTGAAATTTCTGAAATATTTTCTTCTTCTATATCTGGAGATACTTTAAGAGCTAAAGGAATTTTGGTATTTAAATTTTTTTTTTCAGTTTGAATTAAATTTAATAATTCATCTAAATTCTCATAACTATGTAAATTTCTTAAATCTGGCGTATTCGGTGATGAAATATTTATTGTTATATAATCTGCAAAATTATAAAATTTTTTAAAACAATTTAAATAATCATCTACTCTATCTAACGTATCTTTGTTAGGGCCAATATTTATGCCTAAAAATCCATTAGGTTTATTTTTTGAAATCCTCGAGCTAACTATATCTGCGCCTGAGTTATTAAATCCTAATCTATTTATTAATGCCTCGTCCTCTTCAAGACGGAATACTCTAGGTTTAGGATTACCAAACTGTTTTTTTGGCGTTATTGTCCCAACTTCTACAAATCCAAAACCTAATTTATATAAAGAATTATAAACTTCAGCATCTTTATCAAATCCAGCCGCAACACCAATTGGATTTGGGATTGTTTTGTCGAAAATATTCACTTCTATAATAGATGATTTTTGTTGTTTTAAATTTGGAATATAATTTAATTTTAAAGCTTTAATAGCAAGTGTATGTGCTAATTCGGGATCTAATTTAAATATTAAGGACCTTACTTTTGAAAACATTATTTAATTTTATCTTTTATCAACTGTTTTGTTTCATTTACTCCAAAAAAACTTATAAAAAAACCCATTCTTGGACCATTTACATCTCCAAAAACTACTTCATAAATCAATTTAAACCAATCTCTTAAATTGTCTTTATATCCATTCTCTTTACCAGCAGTATAAATCATGGTCTGAATATCCTCTGGCTTCATTTTATCATTACAATTATCTAAAATACTAATTAATGAAGAGAGTGCTTTTTTTTCTGATTCATTAGGTTTTTTATATTTTTTATTTTTCTTAATTACATCATTAAAGTATTCAATTGCATAACCTATTAATTTATCGAATATTGGATGATCTTTCTCTGAAATACTAGGTTTATATTTTTTTACAAACTTCCATAGTAATTTTTTAGTATCAGCATTACTAGTTTCAACAAGATTTAAAAGCATTGAAAAAGTCATAATTGTATCTTCTTTTGGAAATTTACCTTCATGAACATGCCAGACTGGATTTAATAAAATTTGTAATTCATTTTGTGTTTTGCCTTTTTCAATAAAATCTAAATATTCATCTACAGCTTTAGGGACGATTTCTTTATAAAGTTTTTTAGCTCTTTTTGGATTTTGATACATAAATAATGACAAACTTTCAGGTGAAGCATATTTAAGCCAATCATCAATTGTAATTCCATTCCCTTTTGATTTTGATATTTTTTCACCTTTTTCATCTAAAAATAACTCATAAGCGAACCCTAGTGGATTTGCCTTTCCTAATAACTTAATGATCTTTGTTGACAAAATTGCACTTTCTATAAGGTCCTTACCGTACATCTCAAAGTCAACATCTAAAGCATACCATCTCATTGCCCAGTCAACTTTCCATTGAAGTTTACAATGGCCATCCAAAATACTTTTTTCAAGTTTACTTCCATTATTATCAAAAACTATTTTCGAATTTTTTTCATCAATTTCAATTAAGGGTATTTCCAATACTACACCTGTTTCAGGACAAATAGGTAAAAACGGGGAATAAGTTTTTTGTCTATCCTTGCCTAAAGTTGGAATTATAATTTCCATTATATTTTTATAATTTTTTAAAATCAATTTAAGAGACTCATTGAAGAAACCACTTTTATAAAGCTCTGTAGAGCTTTTAAATTTATATTTAAATTTAAATGCATTTAAAAAATTTATAAGCATTTCATTATTATGCTGACCAAAACTTTTGAATTTACCAAATGGGTCAGGTATATCAGTCAGAGGTTTATGCAAATTTTCACTTAATATTTTTTGATTGGGAACATTGTCAGGTATTTTCCTTAAACCGTCCATGTCATCAGAAAAAGTGATTATTTCTTTTGGTATATCTGTTAAATGATTTAACGCATTAACAATCATTGATGTTCTCGCAACTTCTCCAAACGTTCCAATGTGGGGCAACCCACTTGGTCCATATCCTGTTTGTAAAATAATCTTACCTTTTTTATCTATACTTTTTTTTCTATCTCGAATGATCCTTTTAGCCTCAACAAAAGGCCATGAGTTAGTTTTTTCTATATTTGCTTTATCAATCACAACTTAGTTACAAAATTACTTATAAAATTAGTGTTTTTAATAATTCTTATAGAGTTGAAATTTATTTACCATAAAATAATGTTCATTCAAAATGTCCAATTATAAAACAGTATTTTTTACATTAGGGGTTTTACAAATAATTTTAGGATTATCAATGATAATCCCGATAATTACTCAATTTATCTTTAACGAATTAGATGCAGGTTTTATTGGCTCAGGTATCGTTTGCATTATATTTGGAATATTGTTCTTTTTATCAAATCTTGATCACAATAAGAAGCTAAACTTACAACAAGCATTTCTGCTTACTTCTCTTTCGTGGATAACTATTGCTATATTTGGTTCTTTGCCATTCGTCTTTTCAAGTTTAAATTTATCTTTTACTGATGCTTTTTTTGAGAGTATGTCAGGAATTACTACGACAGGATCTACAATTATAACTAACCTAGATAGTACACCAAAAGCAATACTGCTTTGGAGAGCATTACTTCAATGGTTAGGAGGTATAGGTATAATTGTAATGGCAATTACTTTAATGCCAATAATGAATGTAGGTGGAATGCAATTATTTAAGATATCAGCTAGTCACAACGCAGAAAAAATTTTTCCAAAATCTAAGGAAATCTCTCTTAAGCTAATAACAATTTATTTATCATTAACAATAATTTGCTCAATTTTTTATAATATATTTGGTATGAATTTTTTTGATAGTGTTACACATTCTATGACAACAATAGCTACTGGTGGATTTTCTAACTATAATGAATCAATTGGTTATTTCGATAGTACCTTAATTGAATTTACATCAATTATCTTTATTTTTTTAGGAAGTTTACCTTTTATTGCTTATATAAAATTCTTAAATGGAGACAAAAAAATTTTTTTTACAGACTCTCAAATTAGACTTTTTTTTAAAATTACTTTAATTTCGATAATCATTTTAATTTTTTATTTGATTCTCAAAAATGGAAATCTAGATGAAACAAATATTATATCATTATCTTTTAATGTAATATCAATCT
>Ga0208261_1000789_pt1 | contig 11914 bp, 7 predicted proteins | sample Knorr_S7_td_DCM__FD_185595 | JGI IMG/M metagenome (GOLD analysis project Ga0208261, IMG submission 185595) | Marine microbial communities from Southern Atlantic Ocean transect - Knorr_S7_td_DCM_ad_131m_LV_B (SPAdes) (version 3) | ecosystem: Environmental > Aquatic > Marine > Oceanic | place...
GGAACCAAGGTTTGTTTTTTACCAGACAAAGACATTTTTCAAGTAACAGTTTTTGAATATAATATTATAGCAGAAAGATTGCGCGAACTAGCATACCTTAATAAAGGTTTAGAAATTATCCTTAGAGACGTAAGGCTGGAAGAAACAAAAGAAGAGTCTTTTAAGTTTAAAGGAGGTTTAAGCGATTTTGTTAAATATTTGGATATAAACAACAACCCGCTGCACAATAAAATAATTACAGTTGACAAACAAAACACAGAGGTTCCGGTTGAGGTTGCGCTTAGGTATAGTAGCACTTATAATGACAACATTCTAACGTTTGTAAACAATATAAACACAATAGAAGGAGGAACCCACCTTTCAGGTTTTCGCTCAGCCTTAACTAGATCAATGAATAACTATGCGTCTAAAAACAACCTGGTTAAAGCAAAGAAAAACGAAAAACTTACCTTGACTGGTGAAGATTTTCGCGAAGGTTTGACAGCAATAATTAGCGTAAAAGTGGCAGAACCGCAGTTTGAAGGGCAAACAAAAACAAAACTTGGGAACGGAGAAGTAAAAGGCATAGTTGACAGGGTTGTTTATGAGGGGATTTTAGAATTTCTTGAACAAAACCCTTCTGTTGGAAGAAGAATTGTTGAAAAGGCTTTGCTCGCAGCAAGGAGTAGGTCAGCAGCAAGAAAAGCAAGAGAGCTAATTCGAAGAAAAAGCGCCCTTGGAGGGTCTTCTCTTCCAGGAAAACTAGCCGACTGTTCAAACAGAGACCCCGAGTGGTGTGAGCTTTATCTTGTAGAGGGAGACTCTGCAGGAGGGTCGGCCAAACAGGGAAGAGACAGAAAAACCCAAGCTATTTTACCTTTACGAGGTAAGGTTATTAATGCAGAAAAAGCCAGGATTGATAAGTTGCTTTCTAATAATGAAATACAATCAATGATTACAGCTATAGGGGCTGGCTTTGGTGGATCAGAAGATGAAGAGGGAGAAAAATCTGCAGGAGACTTTGACCCAGATAAAATTCGTTATCATAAAATAATTATAATGACAGATGCCGACGTAGACGGGTCTCACATTAGAACGTTGCTTCTAACTTTTTTCTATAGAAAAATGAAAGAGGTTATAGATGGAGGACACTTATACATTGCGCTTCCTCCTTTATATAGAGTTTCCCAAGGAAAAAAAGAAGCATATGTTTATGATGACAACGAAAGAGACTTAATAATAGAAAGAATGCAAAAAGAGAACAAAAACTCCAAAGTGTCAATACAAAGATATAAAGGTTTAGGAGAAATGAATGCGGATCAACTGTGGGAAACAACAATGGACCCAGACAGAAGAACGCTACTAAAAGTCACCGTTGAAAGCGCTGAAGAGGCGGTAAAAACATTCCAAAACCTGATGGGAAGCGATGTTGAGGCTAGAAGGTCTTTCATTCAAGAGCGCGCTAAAGAAGTTGTAAATCTTGATGTTTAATACAAACCAAACGCTATAATGACAGACATAAACAGAGACCACACCTTAAACCGAGACATAGTTGATGAAATGAACGAGAGTTATTTAAACTACTCAATGTCAGTGATTGTTTCTCGAGCCTTGCCAGACGTTAGAGATGGTTTAAAACCAGTTCACAGAAGAATTTTATACGGAATGAGCGAGCTGGGGTCGTCTTGGAATAGACCCTACAAAAAATGTGCTAGAATTGTTGGAGAGGTTATGGGTAAGTATCACCCACATGGAGACTCTTCTATTTATGACGCTCTTGTAAGAATGGCCCAAGACTTTTCTATGCGTTACGAGCTGGTAGACGGACAAGGAAACTTTGGGTCAATCGATGGTGACAACGCCGCCGCCATGAGGTACACAGAATCTAGAATGACAAAGCTATCAGCAGAGCTTTTAAAAGACCTTGAAAAAGATACAGTTGAGTGGGGGCCCAACTTTGACGAAACGTTAAAAGAACCAACGGTGTTACCAACAACAGTGCCAACCCTTTTAGTCAACGGCTCTGAGGGCATTGCAGTTGGAATGGCAACAAAGATACCACCACACAACCTTAGTGAAATTATTGATGGCCTTGTTGCTTTAATTAATAATAAAAATATAACAACAGAAGAATTAATGGAACATATTAAAGGCCCAGACTTTCCAACGGCTGGAATGATTTTAGGAATAGACGGTTTAAAGTTGGCATATCAAACAGGTCGAGGAAAAATAAAGATGCGAGCGCGCGCTCATATCGAAACAGCCAAAAACGGCAAAGATAGTATTGTTATAACAGAAGTTCCTTATCAAACAAACAAGGCGAATGTAGTTGAAAAAATAGCCGACCTAGTTAGAGATAAAAAGATTGTTGGGATAACAGATCTTAGAGACGAATCTGATAAAGATGGAATTCGCGTTGTAATCGAAACCAAGCGAGACGCAGTTCCTGAGGTGATTTTAAATCAGCTTTACCAACAAACCCAACTACAAGATACGTTCGGAATAATTTTGTTAGCACTTGTAGATGGCGTTCCCAAAATAATGCCAATTAAAAAAGTTTTAGAACATTTTGTTGATTTTAGACATGAGGTGGTGGTTAGAAGAACTGAATTTGATTTAAAAGCGGCAGAGGCGAGAGCGCATATTTTAGAAGGATTAAAAATTGCGCTTGACAACATTGATGAAATTATTTCAATAATCAAAGGAAGTAAAGACCCAGCGCAAGCCAAAGAAGGCCTAATGAACGCTTTTAATCTATCTGAAATACAGTCTCAAGCTATTTTAGACATGAGGCTTCAAAAACTAACAGGCCTTGAGGTTGAAAAAGTTATTGCTGAGTATAAAGAGGTAATAAAGCTCATATCTTTCTTAAAAGGAATCTTAGATAGCAAAAGCCAAAGAATGGACATAATAAAAGAAGAAATGCTTTTGGTTAAAGACGAGTTTGGCGATGAAAGAAGAACAGAAATTATTCCCGTAGACTCTAACTTTTCTATGGAGGACATGATAGCCGAAGAAGAGGTTGTTTTAACTATAACGCACAGCGGTTATATTAAAAGAACAGCTTTGAACACTTATAGAACTCAAAGAAGGGGTGGTCGCGGGGTGCAGGGCGCCACAAGCAACGATGAAGATTTTGTTGAACATTTATTTATTGCAAACACGCACAACTATATGTTGTTTTTTACCAACTTAGGAAAATGTTATTGGTTAAAAGTTTATGATATACCCCAAGGCGGAAGAGCGACGAAAGGAAGAGCTATTGTTAATTTAATTGGCTGTGAACCTGGAGAAAAAGTTGAAGCGTTTGTTAGCGTAAAAGAGTTTGATGATAATCATTATATTGTAATGGCTACAAGAAAAGGCTTAGTAAAGAAAACTGTTTTGTCAGCCTATAGCAAGCCTAGAAAAGGCGGAATCTACGCGATAGAGATTCGCGATGGCGACACGCTTATAGAGGCAAGAATCACGAACGGTGAAAACGATATACTGTTAGGCACAAGAGGTGGAAAATCAATACGTTTTTCAGAAAAAAATATTCGGCCGACCGGAAGAAAAACAATGGGAGTAAAAGGAATTACTCTTAGCTCAAAAGAAGACTATGTCATAGCAATGCTAGTTGTAAAAAGAGAAGGTACAATATTGGTCGCAACAGAGAAGGGCCTTGGAAAAAGAACAGATGTAATTCAATACAGAACACAAACCCGCGGCGGTAAGGGCGTGATGACCATGAGAGTTACTGAAAAAACAGGGAAAATGGTTTCAATTATGGAGGTCGTTGACGCTGATGATTTAATAGTTATTACAGACAAAGGTGTATTAATGAGGCAGCCTGTGTCTCAAATTAGAACAATTGGAAGAGTTACCCAGGGCGTGAAACTTGTAAAGCTTGATGATGGGACAAAAATTTCATCTATATCAAGAGTAATTAACGATGACAACACCCCCCCTAAAGACATAGAACAAAGCGATACAACAGAGGCTATAAAAGAAGAAGAAAACCCAAGCCAACCAGAAGAGCCAGAAGAGCCGCAAGAACAGGTGTGAGCCTGTTTGATCAGATTAAAATAATTAACGAAAAAATCCAAACATCATTGGATTCTTGCAACAGAAAAGATTTAATAACTCTAGTTGCAGCAACAAAAAAACAAAACATAAACTTAATTGAAAGCTGTATTCGCCATGGAATAACTCACATAGGAGAAAACAGAGTGCAAGAAGCAGAAAATAAACTTGTGCCACTTAAACATAAAAACATAGGTTTTACAAAACGTATGATTGGTCACCTGCAAAGCAATAAAATAAATAAAGCCCTTACCCTTTTTAACACCATTGACTCTATCGACAGTATAAGTCTTGGAAAAAAAATAGCATTAAAAACAGAAAAAAATAATCAAAACATAGAAACCCTTATAGAGATAAATACAAGCGGAGAAGAAAACAAGTTTGGCTTTAAACTTGAAGATGACCAAAGCATTCTAGAGTGTATAGAAATTAAAAATTTAAACGTGCGGGGTTTGATGACAATTGGACCAAACACAAAAGACATAAAAAAAACACAAAACGCATTTAAGTCCTTAAGAAAAACAAAAGAAAACCTGAACAGACAGCTACCAGCCAACAAGCAGCTGGCAGAGCTATCTATGGGAATGAGTGGAGATTATGACATAGCAATTAAAGAAGGAAGCACTATGATACGGCTTGGAACAGCGCTTTTTGGAAAAAGAGAATGAAAAGCCTTTACAATAGAATAATATATTTTTGTTATCAACCAAGCGTTGGAGAAAATTATAAGAAAAAAATAAACGCTGTAAACCATAGGGCTATAGAGCTAAAAAACAACTTAATTGTATGGCCAGATAAGATATCAGCATTAACATGCTCACCCGAAAACTTACATAAGCTGAAAAACAGTCTTAACACAAAGAACATAACGGTGGTAGATCAGATAAAAAACAAAAGCAGACTTACAACCATAACCGGACACGTGAACAGGTCAGGCAAAAATTTTTTGAATGGCAAAACACCTTTTTTGGAGAAGCCACAATTTCCAGATATGACAACAATATATCAATCGCCAACCAACAGCAAAACAACGGTTCACACCCTTGGTCCTAAAAGATATTTATCCTCAAGAAACCTTAACAATCAAGTTGTATGGAGCAGCTCAATTGGGCTGGTTGCGCCCGTGTTTAGCTATCTAGGTTTTGAAGTACAAGGAGTTGGGGTCCCTGATAAAAAAACTAACGATAACATTTTAACCATTTTAACATTTATATCTTAACGTATGTATCTGGACCCAAAAAAGTACAACCTAAACAGTCGAGTTTTAATAGAAGAAAAAAGCCCAGACCACATAGCAATAGTTGTAAAAAGAAAAAGCAGAGTTATTATGAAAGACGGGGTTCGCCTTTTAGAGCAAGCAAAAGCTATCCAAAAAACGACACCTAATATAAAAGTAAGCTTAGAAACCTATGCGCCTATATGCAGCAAAACAAAAACTTTTCTATTATCAAAAAACATAAACACAATAATTAAATAAAAATGACCCTTCAGCTTCGCCAGCTTTATAAAAAAGTTGATAAAACCGTTGCAACCGAAGTCAAAAAGCTGGCCACGCCAGTAATTTTAAGCAATATAAGCAGAACAATGATGAGCTTTGTAGATGTAATGATGGTTGGTCACCTTGGGTCAAAAGCCCTTGCCGCTACCGGGATGGGCTCAATGGTTGTATGGACAATAATTAGTTTTTCTATAGGCCTTAGAACAGCCACCCAAACAGTTTCTTCTAGGCGCCTAGGTCAAAACAAACTACACGAATGTGGCGCTGCGCTACGCGGAGGGCTTTTGTTGTCTGTGTGCTATGCTCTTCCGGTGTCCTTTTTTGGCCTTACGTATTCTGAGCAAATAGCACAACTTCTTCTTGAAGACGTAGAGGTTATAATGCTTACCAAAGAATATATTTCTTTTGCTTTTATAGGCGTCTTTTTTTCATCGTGTTGTTTTATTTTTCAAGGTTTTTTTACCGGTATTGAAAAAACTAAAATACATATGAAAGTAACCATAACATCAAACATACTAAACGTTTACTTGAACGCGGGCTTTATATATGGCTCAACAGGTGTAGAAAATTTTTTTCAAAAGCACAACCTCAATTTTTTAAGTAACATATGGACAATTTTTGAATTTCCAGCTCTTGGAGTTAAAGGTGCCGCTATTGCAACGGTTTTGGCTTCGGCATTTATGTTAGTTTATTATTTTTTTATGTTATTTAATAAAGATATAAAAAATACATTTCTAGTATTTTCAACCAAACTAAGACCGTCAATATTGATTAGACAAATAAAGCTGGCTATACCCCAAGGGTCTCAGGAGGTGTTTACGATGTCCGGCTATGTGGTTTTTTATAAGGTGGTTGGAATAATTGGGATTTATGAGCTAGCCGCAACAGAGGTTGTGTTTACAATTCTGCAGGTTTCTTTTATGCCGGCAGCGGGTATTGGCCAGTCTTGCGCCACGCTAGTAGGAAAATATATGGGCAAAAGAAACATCAAAAAAGCTGAAGTGAGCATTCATGAAAGCACAAGGTTAAGTCTTTTTGTGATGGGTGCGGTAGGTGTTTTCTTTGTTTTAATCCCAGAATCAATCATTGGGTTGTTTAGCACAGAAAAAGAAGTTTTACATTTTGGTTCTCTTGCGCTACGCTTAGCTGGTGTTTTACAGGTTGTTGACGCCATAGGAATGACGCTTTGGTTTGCTCTTTCGGGCGCTGGAAACACCTTATACCCTAGCGTGGTAGAAAGTACATTAATTTGGTTTTATTTTTTACCTTGTAGTTATTATTTTGGCGTTAAGCTTGGCTATGGTTTTGTTGCTCCCTGGTTGTTTTTCGGTAGCTACCTTTTGTTCTTTGCTATAGCTATGGTTTGGAAAATTAAGGAAGGAAGCTGGAAAGAAATTACTATCTGACGTTTGATTTAAACTTACATCTTATTAGTTATTTAATTAACGCAAGCACATTAATTTATAAACAATGATTCCCTCTGATAAAACAGATATAGACCCACAAGAAACACAAGAGTGGATCGAGTCTTTAGAAGACGAGCTTGAAGAGCACGGCTTTGAAAGAACGAGATATTTATTAGAAAAACTGGTTGATTATGCGTCAACAAAGGGCGCCCGTCTGCCTTTTAATACAAACACGCCATTTATAAATACAATCAACGTTAATCAAGAGGCTCCTTTTAAGGGCGATAGAGAAACAGAAAGAAAAATTAAATCAATAGTTCGCTGGAACGCAATGGCGATGGTCGTGTCGGCAAACACAAACAATCCCGGCATAGGTGGACACATTTCAACATATGCATCAGCAGCAACATTATATGAAATAGGGTTTAACCATTTTTTCAAAGGCCCCAAACATCCAGATGGAGCAGATTTAATATTTTTCCAGGGACACGCCTCGCCCGGTATATATGCTCGAGCATTTTTAGAAGGAAGGCTTGATAAAAACGCGCTCCAAAACTTTAGACGAGAACTTACCCCAAGCGGCGGACTTTCATCCTATCCACACCCCTGGTTGATGCCAAAATTCTGGCAGTTTGCTACGGTGTCCATGGGTTTAGGCCCTTTAATGGCAGTGTATCAAGCGCGCTTTATGAACTATTTAATTGACAGGGGTTTAATGAAAAACACCAACAGAAAAGTTTGGGCTTTTCTTGGGGATGGAGAAATGGATGAACCAGAATCAACAGCAGGCTTAACATTAGCGGCAAGAGAACAGCTTGATAATTTAATTTTTGTAATTAATTGTAACCTTCAAAGACTAGATGGCCCCGTAAGGGGAAACAGTAAGGTAATCCAAGAACTAGAGGGGGCTTTTAGGGGCGCCGGGTGGAATGTTATAAAGGTAATTTGGGGGACAGATTTTGATGAATATATTAATCATGAAAACGGACATTTCTTTTTAAAGCGCGCTGAAGAAATAGTAGATGGTGATCTATTAAAATACGTAGTTGAGGGCGGTGCTTATATACGCAAACATTTTTGGGGAAAATACCCTGAGCTTTTAGAAATGGTTGCAACAAAAACCGATAAAGAGTTAGAAAAAATGAGGGTTGGTGGACATGACCCTGTTAAGGTGTATGCAGCTTTTAAAGAAGCTGTTGAAACGAAAGGAAAACCAACCGTTATACTTACCAGAACAATAAAGGGCTATGGTTTAGGTGAGGCTGGAGAAGGCAGAAACATTACACACCAACAAAAAAAACTAAACCAAGAAGAGTTATTGTATTTTAGAGATCGTTTCGATATTCCACTGTCAGACAAACAGTCGCAATCCACCTTGTTTTATAAGCCAAGAGCAAACAGTAAAGAAGCACAATATTTATTAAACCAACGAAAAAAACTAGGCGGGTTTGTCCCAGAAAGAAAAACCAAAGGGCCAAGAATTAAAATACCAAAGATTACCATATTTGAAGAACTTTTAAACGGATCAGGCGATAGAGAAATTTCAACCACCATGGCATATGTGCGACTGTTAACCATATTAACGAAAGATAAAGAAATAGGAAAAAATGTTGTACCAATAATTCCTGATGAGGCTAGAACTTTTGGCATGGACCCTCTTTTTAGGCAGCTCGGCATATACGCACACAACGGCCAGCTTTATGAGCCCGTAGATTCAGACCAGTTTCTTTATTATAAAGAATCAAAAGATGGGCAAATTCTTGAAGAGGGTATAAATGAAGCCGGAGCCGTATCATCTTTTATAGCAGCTGGAACAAGCTATAGCTTAAATGGCGTAAACATGATCCCTTTTTATATTTACTATTCTATGTTTGGGTTTCAAAGAATATGGGATTTTATATGGGCAGCAAGCGACATGAGAGCGAGGGGGTTTTTAATTGGAGGAACAGCAGGAAGAACAACATTAAACGGAGAAGGGTTGCAACACCAAGATGGACACAGTCATTTAGCAGCCGCAGTAACTCCAAACATCAAAGCTTATGATTTATCTTATGGGTACGAAATTGCAACAGTTGTTCATTACGGATTAAAAGATATGTATGAAAAAAATAACGATTGTATTTATTATATTACTGTAGAAAATGAAAATTATAAACACCCGCAAATACCTAAAGATGTTTCTGCGGATATCGTAAAAGGTTTATATAAAATTAAATCGACAAAAACCCCCACGATAAGATTGTTGGGGAGTGGGCCGCTGATGAATGAAACACTAAAAGCGGCGGAGCTACTAAAAAAAGACTGGGGAATAGAGCCGGGAATTTGGAACGTAACAAGTTTTAGCGAACTAAGAAAAGACGCAGAAGAAACAGAAAGATGGAACTTAATTCACCCAAACAAAACACAGAGAAAATCACACATTGAAAAATCACTTAGCAAACACAAAGTTCCAACCGTTGCTGTTTCAGATTATGTTAAAATGTTATCTGAGCAAATAGCGCCATATGTACCAGGCCCTTTTTATTCTCTTGGAACAGACGGTTTTGGAAGAAGCGACACAAGAGAGAATCTTAGACATTTTTTTGAAATAGACAGGTATTATATAACACTAACCGCTTTGCGAGCATTAGCAGATGAAGGGGTTATAAAAATGAATATAGCAGAACAGGCGATTAAAAAATATAATATTGACCCAGAGAAACCAAACCCAACCACAGTATAAAATGAATGAAGTAATAACAATGCGACTGCCAGACCTTGGCGAAGGAATTGATTTTGCCACCATAAGTGAAATAGGGGTCGCCGTAGGGCAAACTATAAAACATGACGACATAATATTAGTTTTAGAATCAGACAAAGCATCAATGGAAATACCTTCTGAAGTAAGTGGTGTTGTAAAAAGCGTTGATGTTAAAAAAGGACAAGAAGTAAAAACTAACGATCTCTTGATTACCATAAAAGTGGAAAATGGAAACGAAACAACTCTGGAAAAAGAAGATGAAAAAGAAGATATAAAAAAAACTAACATCTCCACACCATCAAAAAAGAAAAAAGAAACACCTCTAGTTAATAAATCAATATCAGACGGAGTTTATGCAAGCCCGGGAGTGCGAAGACTCGCTCGAGAATTAGAAATTAATCTGAACACAATATCAGGCAGCGGTGAAAAAGGTAGAGTTACAAAAGATGATTTGCACAGCTATATCAAAGCACAAATGTATATATCAAAAACAAACATTTATCAACCAGATGATGATATAGATTATAAAAAATGGGGCTCTGTTGATATAAAAAAACTAACAAAAATAAAAAAAATTACCGGTCAAAGGTTAACCAAAGCATGGCAATCAATACCCCATGTTACTCAGTTTATTGAATCGGATGTAACAGAGTTGGAAAAGCTCAGAAAAAATGAAAAAACCAAACAAGACCCAAAAGGTATAAAAATCACAATGATGCCCTACCTTATGAAGGCATCAGTTTTTGTTTTAAAAGAACACCCTGTTTTTAATAGTTCCTTACAAAACAGAGGTGAAAATATTGTGTATAAAAAATATTATCATATTGGCATTGCTGTTAATACAGAAAGCGGTTTAGTGGTTCCTGTGATTAAAGACGTAGACAAGAAAAGCGTGTTGGAAATATCACAAGAACTGATGGATGTTAGCGAAAGAGCACGTAATAAAAAACTTACGCCAAACGAACTTAAAGGTGGAACATTCACAATTTCTAATTTAGGGGGAATAGGAGGTTCTTTTTTTACACCAATAATAAATCCGCCAGAAGTGGCGATATTGGGAGTTTCACGAACTAAAGAGAAAAATGAGAAACTAATACTACCCCTTTCTCTTTCGTATGACCATCGAGTAATTGATGGGGCGGCCGGAGCAGCGTTTGTTGTTGCCTTTTCAAATGTTTTAAAAGACATAAGAAAATTCAAATAGTTGTTATAAATCTTGAAAGAAACAAAAACTAAAGAGATAGTCGTAATAGGTGCTGGGCCTGGTGGTTATGCTGCAGCATTTCGCGCTGCAGATCTAGGAAAAAAAGTAACTCTAGTTGATAAAAACAAAGAGCTTGGCGGCGTTTGTTTAAATAGGGGTTGTATTCCCTCTAAAACACTTTTACATATTTCTAAGACAATTATTGATGTACAGCATTTATCTAAAATAGGTGTGAATTTTAATAATCCTGAAGTGAATATTGATCAAATTAGAAAACATAAAGATAAAATTGTAACAAAGTTAAACCGCGGCATATCACAAATGGCTAAAGCTCGGGGTGTAGAAGTTTTGTGCGGAGAAGCCTCCTTTATTTCGAATAAAGAACTTCAGATAGATGATAAAACAAAAAAAACAAAAATTTTATTTGATAACTGTATTATCGCAAGCGGATCTCGATCAAGTTTGTTGCCAATTGTTCCTGAAAATAATAATAACATTTTAACTTCAAAAACAGCTCTTGACCTAAGTGAAATACCTGACACCTTATTAGTAGTTGGAGGCGGCATTATAGGTTTAGAGTTAGGTCAAGTATATTCCGCTTTAGGTTCTAAAGTAACAGTAGCAGAGTTTTTACCTGATTTAATTACAGCAGCTGACAAGGATATTGTGAAACCACTAAAAACTCAACTTGAATCACAATTTGAAAACATATATCTTTCATCAAAAGTTGTTAAAATAAACCAAAAACCTAAAAACCTAACGGTTACTATCGAACAAAATGGCAAATCATTTGAGCAAGATTTTGATAAAATACTTATATCTGTTGGTAGAACGCCAAATAGTGAACAACTAAATTTGAAAAACACAGATGTTTACACTAACGATAAAGGGTTTATACCTGTAAATGAATATCAGCAGACTAATGTTAACAATATATACGCAATAGGTGATATTGTGGGAAACCCAATGTTGGCTCATAAAGCAACTCACCAAGGAAAAGTTGCTGCTGAGGTTTGTGCGGG
>Ga0208261_1000790_pt1 | contig 11914 bp, 12 predicted proteins | sample Knorr_S7_td_DCM__FD_185595 | JGI IMG/M metagenome (GOLD analysis project Ga0208261, IMG submission 185595) | Marine microbial communities from Southern Atlantic Ocean transect - Knorr_S7_td_DCM_ad_131m_LV_B (SPAdes) (version 3) | ecosystem: Environmental > Aquatic > Marine > Oceanic | place...
TTGAAGCTCCGGTACAAACTGAAACTGCTCAAAATGTTCCAACCGAAGATGTTACATCTGAGGTAATGCAGAATATTGAGAATTACACAACCAAAAAAGATCCATCCGAGGATGATCTACAAAAAGTTAGAGAAAAAATGGATGAGGTTTTACAAGGTAGGGTACAAGTTGGACAAAAAGCCATGATTAATTCAAAGGCAGATCTCAACCAGCTTGTTCCCTTTAAATATAAATGGGCCTGGGAGAAATACCTCGATGGCACAGCGAACCATTGGATGCCACAAGAGATAAACATGACTGCAGATATTGCTCTATGGAAAGCAGCAGATGGCCTAACTGATGATGAAAGAATGATTGTCAAAAGAAGTCTTGGCTTCTTCTCTACTGCTGATTCTCTTGTAGCAAATAATGTCGTTCTAGCTATTTATAAACACATCACTAATCCTGAATGTAGACAATATCTTTTAAGACAAGCATTTGAAGAAGCAATACATACGCATGCTTATCAGTACTGTATAGAATCTCTAAGCATGGATGAAGGTGAAATCTTTAATATGTATAGAGAAGTGCCTTGTGTTGAAGCAAAAGCTGCATGGGCGCTTAAATATACAAAAGAACTTGAAGATCCAAGTTTTGAAACAGGAACTCCAGAGAACGATAAAACTTTCTTATCTAATCTAATTGCATTCTATTGTGTGCTTGAAGGTATGTTCTTCTATTGTGGTTTCTCACAAATTCTTTCAATGGGCAGAAGAAATAAAATGACTGGAGTATCTGAACAATTTCAATACATAATGCGTGATGAATCTATGCACGTTAACTTTGGTATAGATATGATTAACTCGATCATTAATGAAAACCCGCATATTTGGGATGAAGAAATGCAGAAAAGAGCATCTGACATGATAATAGAAGGAACTGAATTAGAAGTTAATTATGCTAAAGATACGATGCCAAGGGGTGTTTTGGGTATGAACGCTAAAATGATGGAGGAATATCTCCAATATGTTTGTAATAGAAGATTAGCTCAAATAAATCTACCGGAAGCATATCCTGGAGCCAAATACCCACCTTCGATGCAATGGATGTCAGAGATTATGGATCTAAGAAAAGAAAAGAATTTCTTTGAGACTAGAGTTATTGAATACCAAGTTGGCGGTTCACTCCAATTTGACGATTAATCAGTTTGCGCTGCTGTAGGTCTGCAACTATGGCGGTGCTCTGAGAAAAATACCAAAGTTTTAACTATTTTTACTAAAGTTTTATATATTTTAAGTTAAGTTTTATTAAAAAATAGGTAAGATAAGGTTTTTTATTTAGATCTTCTGCATCTTTCACTGCAATAAGTCACATTTTCCCAGTCTTTTTTCCATTTTTTGCGCCAATTAAAAGGTTTAGCACAAACAGGACAAGTTTTTGAAGGAAGGTTCTCTTTTTTCATGAGTAAACTAATTTAGGGGTTACTTTGTGATTTTTCAATTATAGACTTATAAAACTTTAAACTTTCTTTCCCCTTTCTTTCAAGAGTGTTTCTATTAACATCTACTAAACCAAACCTTGGTTTATAACCAAATAACCATTCAAAATTATCAAGAAAGGACCAATAGTAGTATCCTCTGATATCTAAACCATCATCAAGACACCTCTGAAGGCCTTCTAATGCAGTGGTAATGTAATTTATTCTCTGTTGATCATCATCGGTGCCTATACCATTTTCTGTGACAATCATTGGACAATTAATCTTTGGTCCAACATACCTAAGAACATTCTCAACTGATTCAGGATAGTATTCATAGCCCATCACAAGCATGTCAGCAGTATTTATATCAGGCATAATGATGCCATCTGGACCGAAAGTATGACGCGTATACATTTGAACGCCTAAAAAGTCATCGTCTTTGACTTGATCGAGACATATATCTACTGATTCAGCATGTGCTTTATCTCTTTCCTCTTCTCCTCCCTCGATGCACTGATAGTCCATTATTGATAGAGTAATTCCTACAGGCTGATTGTTATTGAGATTCTCTTTTATAACCGGAAAAGACTTTCTATGAGCTTCCATCATGCAATCACGAATCTTATAAGGGTGACCAAACAAGAATGGCCCAAAATTATCTACATTTGAGCCGCAGGATTTAGCAGCTTCATCTACAAATGGTAGAAATGTTTTGATTCCTTCTGGGGGATAATTGGGAAAACTATGGGCAAAACATGAAGTAAGGTTCGCCTCATTAATAGTGCAGATTATATCTGCATAATCTCCTAATTCTTTAGTGACTTTCTCTGCATACCTTACAAATAGATCTGCGTTTTCTAATTTCTCCCAGCCTCCCCTCGCTGTGAACCAAAGAGGAGAAGTGAAATGTTGATATGTCACACATGTTTTTAGACCCTGCTCATGGCAATAATCTAGAACCTTTTTGTAATGATCAATTGCCTCTTGGGAATACTCGCCCTCAGCAGTTTCTATTCGAGCCCATTCAATCGACATGCGATAAGACTGAATAGAATGTTCAGCCATGATATCTATATCTTCTTGGTATCTGTTAAATTGATCGCAGGCTATGCCTGAAGGTTCAACAAAAATTGTGTCTTTTGTATTCTCTAATAGCCAATAATCAGAATTAGTATTATTGCCTTCTACCTGATGTGCCGCAGTAGCAGTGCCCCAAATAAAATCCTTTGGCGTCTTAATTATCACAACTTGGTTAAGACTGTGACTTGCCTATAGTCTCAAAGTGTTTAATGGCTACATCACCGCCTGAATTAGGTCGTTTAGCATCTGTTGTATCTGCTACTTCAGCCCAATGTTCAGCAACTGCTTCAGCTGTGAAATTTTCATCTGTACCAAAATACTTACCCATGGTTTCCATGACATAAGTATTTGCCACAACACCGCCTCCTACTTCAAGAATCTCTCCATTAGGAGCTTTTTCACTTGCTAGGAAGATTACCCCTGGAATGATTAACTTAGGATCTAATTTCTCTGCAAACTCAGGTGGAAATAAATGTTCTGTCATTCTAGTTGTTGCAGTAGGTGCAACAGAGTTGGTATGAATATTATATTTAGCTCCCTCAAGTTTGAGAGTATTCATTAATCCAACGACTCCCATCTTAGCTGCTCCATAATTTGTTTGACCAAAATTACCAAATAAGCCAGAAGAAGATGAGGTCATAATTATTCTCCCATATTCCTGTTCTTTCATAATTGGGAAAACAGTATGTGCGCATAAAGCTGAACCTAATAAGTGAACATTAACAACTGCTACAAAATCATCCCAATCCATTTTTGCAAAGGATTTATCTCTCAATATTCCAGCATTATTTATTAGAACATCGACTCTGCCCCACTTTTCCATAGCAGCATCAACCATAGCTTTTACATCTTCTTGTGAGCAAACATTTGCTCCATTAGCCATAGCTTCTCCGCCATTAGCTTCTATCTCCTGTACAACAGTTTCTGCTGCTGTTAGAGAGCCTCCTGAGCCGTCTACAGCACCACCTAGGTCGTTAACTACGACCTTTGCGCCTCTCTTTGCAAGCTCTAATGCATAACCTTTACCAATTCCGCCACCTGAGCCGGTAACTATGGCAACTTTTCCTTCAAAATTTAGTGACATTTTCTGACTCCTTAAAAAAATCTATTAGAGTGTAGATTCTAATGGAAATCAAACACAAGTAAACATAGAATAGAGATAATTTTAGTTCTATGAAGATAGTCGTAACAGGAGCCGCTGGACAAATTGCTTATTCGCTTGTTCCTTTCCTTTGTGAAAGAGGAATATTTAAATCAGAAGAAAAAATAGACCTACATTTAGTCGAAATTCCAGCAGCAATGGAAAGGTTAGATGGTTTTGTTAAAGAGCTAGAAGATTCAGCTTATTCAACTGTTAATTCTATTAATACCCATGACAATATTGACGCTGCTGTAGAAAATGCTGATTGGTGTTTACTAGTTGGTTCAATTCCCCGTGGAATTGTTTTTCAAGGTAAAGAAATTAAAGAAAGATCTGATCTACTGCAAATAAATGGTGGAATTTTTACAGAACAAGGTAAGGCAATAGGATCAAAAGCTAAAGATAATTGTAAAGTTTTAGTAGTGGGTAATCCTGCAAATACTAACGCTCTTATTGGCTACCATAATGCAAATAATGCTAATCAAAGCTGGATGGCTATGACAATGCTTGATGCTCTTCGCGCAAAAGCACAGCTCTCTATGAAATTAGATTGTCATGTAGATGATATTTACCGTTTGGCAGTATTTGGCAATCATAGTCCTACTATGTTTCCAGATTTAGAAAATACTATTGTTAATGGTCAAAATGCTTATAAGCAAATTAATGATCATTCCTGGGTTGAAGATAAATTCTTACCAAAAATACAAAAAAGAGGCGCAGAAATTATTGAAGCGAGAGGTGCCTCATCTGCTTCATCTGCAGCTAGAGCTGCATGCGATACAGTTAAAGCAGTTGAACATCCAACAAGGTCAGGTGATGTATTTAATGCGGCTATTATGAGTGATGGTAGTTATGATATACCAGCAGGAATTTTCTCTGGCTTTCCATTGCTATCAGATGGTAATGGAAAAATAGAAATTGTAAGAGACCTCAGCTTAAGTGAATTTGCAAAATCAAAGATTGCTATCACCGCGAACGAACTTCTAGAAGAGAAAGATCTCGTGAAAGATCTAATTTAAGCACCAATTACTAAGATCAAGACTATTTTCTGAATCTGGTCTATTTCCACTATAAACTTGCCAGCTTAAGTTCCCATCACTGTCATAATACTTTGCTGTTCCTTCAATTTTTCCCGAGACTATAGGATAGGTTGCTTTGACAATGCCATTGGGATACCAAGTTTTAAGCTCACCATTCATAATTCCTATTTTATAGTTAGCTTGTCTGCCAATTTGCCCATTCAAATACCATTTTGTGTAAATACCATCTCTAACTCCATCTTTTAAGTTGTAGCGTTCTTTTAGTTCTCCAGTTTGATAAAAAGTTTCAATTACCTCTGCGTATAGAGCTGATGAGGTTACTAAAAGTAGAAAGATTTTTCTCATAACCTAATTGCCTCCTAATTGAGTGGGACTACCTTTTATGCATCCATATATGTAAGGAAAATCTTCTGTTGCATGGTAATGGTATTCGTAACCATGTGGGTTTTCATGACTATGGCCATTACATTCATCTAGATAAATATCTGGATTATTTTGTTCGACGTATTCATATGCATCCCATACATGCATCTGAGGATTCTGACCAGAAATTAATTGATAGCTGCTCTCGGGTCTGACCGTATTGACTCCATCGTTATTTGCGTACTCATCAGGACCTAAGATAGGAAAACCATCAGGACCAAAACCTAAAATAATTGAATAATGAATAATTTCTGGTTGAGGATCAGTTCCTGGATTAGCTGTAAGTCCATTAGGATTAAAGCAACGAATATTTAAATAGTGGTTATGGTAAGCAAAAGCTGTATGGCCACCACAATCATCCAATATATTATTGTATACAGGGTCGCCGTATGCTTGATTAGGTGGGTTTGCTGCTTCTGTAGGTCCAAAAATGTAAAGTCCAGTATTAGTGAATCCCATGTAACCCAGCACTACGGAACTGGTATAACCTATATTTGTAGGCCCATTAGGGTCTATGGAAGGCTCTAGCGGAACTCGCCACTCTTCATCTCTCTCCACCAAATCATTTGGTGTCATGGGAATAAAGTTATAGTGTGGAACTGAATTTGTATTAACGATTAAATCTCCATCAACACAAGTAACCTGAAGTCTTGGCATCATGTCATAACTTTCTCCAGGACCAGGAGCTTCACTTACATCTAGAAATCCTTCTTGAATATGTGTTGGACAATTTGAATCCATCTCAAATATACCTGTTGGTGCTGGTGTGGGTGCTGGTGTGGGTGCTGGTGTGGGTGCTGGTGTGGGTGCTGGTGTGGGTGCTGGTTCTGGAGCTGAATATCCACCTCCTCCACCACAAGCAGTTACAAAAATTAAAGCTAAAAAAATATAGAGCCTGTTCAATTTATTTGAGAGTTGGGAAAAAAACTACATCGCGAATTGAACGTCTATCCGTAGCAAGCATGATTAGTCTATCAATGCCTATTCCTACACCTACAGCTGGTGGCATGCCATGCTGGAGGGCATTTATATAGTCATCATCAAAGAACATTGCCTCACTATCTCCTGCTTTCTTTTGCTCTACTTGGTCAGTGAATCTCTGCTCCTGATCATGTGGGTCATTAAGCTCACAGAAAAAATTAGAAAACTCTCTCCCGGCAATAAAAAGCTCCATCCTATCAGTATAGTCATCATCATCATCTTTCCTTCTAGATAACGGTGATACTTCATATGGGTAATCTTTAACGAAGGTAGGTTCCCATAGATCTTTTTCTACAAATGCTTCAAATAGTTCTAATAATACTTTGCCCCAACCCCAACTCTTATGTAATTTTAGTTTGTTGTCTTTGGCTGCACTAAAAATTTCATCTTTAGTATCAAGACTTGGTAGACCCAGCTTTTCTTTTACTAAATCTTTCAGTGCAACAATCTTAAAATCTTCTTTTAGGTTTAAAGGTTTATCTTCATAAGATATATTTAACGAATCATTAACTGCTAAAACACTATCTTGTACAAGCTTTTGTATTAGTTTTGCCGTTCTGCCTAACTCTCCGTAAGCCTCATAAAATTCCAGCATTGTAAACTCAGGATTGTGAATTGTTGATATGCCTTCATTCCTAAAATTTCTATTAATTTCAAAGACTTTTTCATATCCACCAACCAGCAATCTTTTTAAATAAAGCTCTGGTGCAACTCTTAAGAATAGTTGCTTGTCTAATGCATTGTGGTGTGTTTCAAATGGTTTTGCATTAGCGCCGCCCGGAATAGGATGCATCATAGGTGTTTCAACTTCTAAAAATCCTGCTTCTTCTAGATTTTTTCTCATAGACTGAATAATCTTATTTCTCTTTACAAAAAGCTCTCTCGAATCAGGGTTACTCATCAAGTCAACATATCTTTGTCTATAGATTGTCTCTATATCAGTTAATCCTTTATGTTTTTCAGGCATAGGTTTTAATGATTTTGTTAACAACCTAATTTTTTTAACTTCAATCGTCAGCTCATCTGTCTTGGTTCTGAATAGTGAGCCTTCCACACCAATTATGTCTCCCATATCAAGTTCTTTTACTGAATCGAGCTCTTTAGCTAAGTTATCTTTAGAGAAATAAGTCTGTATCCTTCCTGTTGAGTCTTCAAAAGTCATAAAAGCAGCATTACCCATGACTCTTTTAAGTATGATTCTGCCTGCTGTTTTAACTGCTACTTTCTTTGATGCAAGTTTATCTTTGGTTAAAGAGCCATGACTCTCTACCAAATCTCCAATTTGGTCTTTCTTCTCGAAATCATTTGGAAAGTTAAAGCCTTCCGATCTCAACTTTTTTAATTTATCTTCTCTATCTTTCTGAACTTTTGTTAATTCTTTAATATCCATTTTTTAAACTTTCTTTGATGAAGTTGTTAATTTTACCATCTAATACTGCCTGAGTATTTGTTTCCTCATGTTTGGTTCTAATATCTTTTATCCTAGATTGATCGAGGACATAAGATCTTATCTGGTTGCCCCAACCAATATCAGTTTTTGCGTCTTCAATTTTTTTAATTTCTTCTTCTTTTTTTTGTAATTCAACTTCATATAATTTCGATTTAAGCTGTTTTATTGCTCTATCTTTGTTCTGATGTTGTGATCTTTGAGACTGACATTGCACAACCAAACCTGTAGGAATATGAGTAAGACGTACTGCAGAATCTGTTTTATTCACATGCTGCCCTCCTGCACCGGAAGCTCTATATGTATCAATTCTTACTTTGGACATATCTAGCTGTATTTCAACATCATCTTCCAACTCAGGAGAAACAAAAACTGCTGCAAATGAAGTGTGTCTTCTATTTCCAGAGTCAAAAGGAGATTTTCTTACTAGCCTATGGATCCCTGTCTCTGTTCTTAGCCAGCCATAAGCATAATTACCGCTAATGTGCATGCTAGCGCTTTTAATTCCCGCAACGTCACCAACAGAGTATTCTTCAATCTTTATTGTAAAGTTCATGTCCTCTGCCCACCTAGAATACATTCTAAAGAGCATTTCAGCCCAATCTTGAGCTTCAGTACCGCCCGAGCCTGACTGAATATCGATAAAAGCATTATTTAAGTCATGTTTCTTTGAAAAATATTTCTTTGTTTCCAATGAGTCTATTTCTGCATCTATGTTTATCAAAGAGATATGTTGAGATTCAAGTTCCTCCTCTTCACCTAACTCTATCGAAATATTAATTAAATCTTTAATTTCATTAAATTTGTCATCAAGGGATTTAAATTCATTTAACTTTGTTTCTACTGCTGATTTTTCTTTATTTAAAGAATTTAGTTTTTTATGATCTTTCCAGATTTCAGGATCTTGTAATTCAGTCTCTAATTTATCTAATTCTGATTGAAGTTTTCCAGGGTCAAAGGAACCCCCTAAGACTATCTACTTTGTCAGATGTCTTATTTAATATTAGCAGTATTTCAGCTTTATCCATTCTCTATAAGTTCAATTAAATCACCTGCTGGAATATAGCCTGAAAATTTTCTGCCATCATCCAAAACAAGAGTTGGTGTTCCAGTAATTCCTATCAAACTTCCTTTTCTAAAGTGTTCTTTTATCGGATTTTGACATAATTTTTTTTCAATTTCCTCTCCAAGTTTTAATTTTGTTAAAGATTCTTTTTTATTACTGCTGCACCAGGCACTTTGCATATTATTGAATACATCACCTTCCACACCATCTCTTGGAAAGCCCAAGTATTGAATTGTGATACCTTTTTCATGATATTTTTCGATTTCACTATGAAATAATCGACAATAAGCACAGGAAATATCAGTGAAAACTTTTATTTTGTACTTTTCATTCTTTGATACAAAATCTATTGATTCTTCTGGCTTAATAGTTGCCATGACTTTCGCAGTTAGCTTTGTTTTATACTTATTGTTGATGCTCACTATACCTTCGTCTCCAATACCTATTAAGTCGCCAGCAAAAACGAATTTATAGTCATCAGAAACATACAAAATCTGATTATTTAGTACATTAACTACGTAAAAGTTTTTGACTTCAGATTTTTCAATAAAGTTTATTTCAAATCCAGAAGGAAGAATCTCTTGAATACTATTCTTTACATCATCTTCAGAAAAAAGAATAAAGTTAATTAAGAGTAAAAATTTTATAAGTCTTTGCATCGGCTAACCTCTTGGATGGTGTTTTTTATGCATGTTTTGCACTTCTTCTTGCGCGACATGTGTGTAAATTTGGGTCGTTGCCAGGTCTGAGTGTCCTAAAAGTAACTGAACTGACCTTAGATCTGCTCCATTATTTAGCATATGTGTAGCAAATGCATGCCTCAAAGTATGCGGGTGAACATCTTTATTTATTTCTGCCCTTTCAATATAAATTTTAATTCTATGCCAGAAGCTATGTCTGGTGATTTGTTTTCCATGCGTTGAAACAAATATGTTTGTGTGATCTTTGCCTTTGCTCAGTTTCTCTCTTGAGTGAGAAAGATAAAGCTTAATCATTTTTACTGCTTGCTCTGTTAAAGGAATAAGTCTTTCTTTTCCTCCTTTGCCCATTACCTGAACAGAACCTCTTGTTAAATCTATGTTATGTATTCCAAGACTTACTAACTCACTTATCCTCATTCCTGTTGCATACAAGGTATACAGCATAGCCTTATCTCTCAGTTCAATATGCTTATCTTCAAATGGAGCATCTAAAATTTTCTGTGTCTCTTCAACTGTAAGTGTTGTAGGAAGAAAAAACCCTGATTTTGGAGCATCTATATTAGTAGTTGGATTACTAGATACTTGATTAGTAGAAATTAAATATTTATAGAAGCCTTTTAATGAAGAAATATTTCTTGATATAGTTTTTGATGAAAAGCCTTTATCTAAAAGATAGCTCAAATAGGACAGGATCAATAAATGATCAGCCCTCAAGACCGATTTATCGTTTTTTTCAATAAATAAACCAAATTTATTCAGATCATTTTTGTAAGAATCTAGTGTATTTTGGGAAAGGTTTTTCTCCAACCACAATGAGTCGATAAATGTTTCAACTAATAATCTAGATTCTGATTGCACTAAGTAATTTTTTCTTTAATCCTAGCAGATTTTCCAGATCTTTCACGAATGTAGTACAACTTAGACTGTTTGACCAAGCCTTTCCTCTTGACTTTAATAGAGCCGATTAAAGGACTATGTGTTTGAAAAGTTCTTTCAACACCAACTCCATTTGAGATCTTCCTAACAATAAAAGATGAATTTATACCTCTATTTTTCTTACTAATTACGAGGCCTTCAAATGCTTGAAGACGAGTTCTTTCACCTTCTGTAACTTTAACCTTAACTTCAATTGTATCCCCTGCTCTAAATTCAGGATGATCTTGAAGTTGTTCTTTGCCTATTTTTTCAATTACGTTTTTAGTCATTTTTATGTGTTTTTTTGTTAACTTGATCTTCGTACTGCCGTAATAATATCATTTCTTCTTCAGAAAGTTGTATTTGTTTAAATAAATCTGGTCGTTTTTGTTTAGTCACCCAAAGGCTGTTGGCTAGCTTCCATTCCTCTATTTTCTTATGGTTACCAGAAAGTAATAGCTCAGGAACATGTTCACCCTTGAATTCTTTTGGCCTAGTGTATACATGTCCTTTTAATTTTCCATCTGAAAAGCTGTCTCTAGAAACAGATTCCTTATTTCCTATTACTCCTTCAATGTTTCTAAGAATTGTGTCGATAACCACGCATGCTGCTATTTCACCACCACTTAGAACATAATCTCCAATTGATAATTCTTCATTAACAAAATTATTAATAAATCTTTGATCGATGCCTTCATATCTTCCACAAATAAAAGTTAGGTTTTCATGTTTCGATAATTCTAGGGATTTTTTTTGATTAAAATTTTTTCCTTGAGGGGTAAGATAAATTACATGTCCAGGTGTATCAATTTTTTTGAAACAGTCAGCCAAGGGTTCGGCAGATATAACCATACCTTCCCCGCCACCATATGGAGAATCATCGACACTTCCATATTCTGTTTTTGAGAACTTTTTTAAATCAAATAATTCTAGGCTAGCTTTTTTTTCCTTAAAAGCTTTTCCTGTTAGTCCATGCATAGAAGCTTCTATGATTTCTGGAAATACTGATATTACATTTATATTCATTCTTGTTCCCAATCAACAATAATTAATTTATTTTCATTATCAAATTTTTTAAAAAAATTATCTTCAATTGGAATGATAATTTCTTCATTAGATTCTTTTATGAATAGTAGGTCTGAAGCTCCATGATTTTCAATCTTCATAACTTTTCCGAGATCTTTTTCATTTAAATCTTTAACGCTGCATCCTACAAGATCATTCCAATAAATTGAACTATCATTAGTTTCTGGAAAATCTTCTCTTGGTACACTAATTTCTTTATTCACAAACTCCTTGACCTCATTAATGGAATTAATGTCGTTTATCTTTACTAAGATATTGTTTGAATTTTGTGCTTTGAAAGTAATTTGAACTTTTTCATGATTGATAAAGAAATTTTTGAAATTCTGAATATTTTCAGCTGGATGACAAAATGAAATTAATTTTATTTCTCCATTCAGGCCGTGAGTTTTACCAAATTTACCAATTGGAACTAGAGGCTTATTACTGATTTTTATTTTCTTCTGTTTCTGATTTAGTTTCTGCTGGCGCTTCTTCAGCTGGTGCTTCTTCTTCAGCTGGTGCTTCCTCAGCTGGCGCTTCTTCTGCTGGTGCTTCTTCTTCAGCTGGTGCTTCCTCAGCTGGCGCTTCTTCTACAG
>Ga0208261_1000791_pt1 | contig 11913 bp, 10 predicted proteins | sample Knorr_S7_td_DCM__FD_185595 | JGI IMG/M metagenome (GOLD analysis project Ga0208261, IMG submission 185595) | Marine microbial communities from Southern Atlantic Ocean transect - Knorr_S7_td_DCM_ad_131m_LV_B (SPAdes) (version 3) | ecosystem: Environmental > Aquatic > Marine > Oceanic | place...
TAAGTCGTATGCAATCAAAAAAAGTACATAAAGTATCTATTATAATGGGAAGCCAATCAGATTTCAAAACAATGAAACTGTGTCAAAAAGTGTTTAAAATTTTAAATGTTAATTTTGAAACAAAAATTATTTCAGCACACAGAACACCTAATCGAATGTACGATTATGCAAAAAAAGCAGAAAAAAATAATATTTCAGTAATTATAGCTGGCGCTGGAGGTTCTGCTCATTTGCCGGGAATGATTGCTGCGCTTACCACTATACCGGTTATAGGTGTTCCAATTGAAAGTAAAAAATTAAAAGGTTTAGATAGTTTGTTATCTATTGCGCAAATGCCTAAAGGTATACCTGTAGGTACAGTTGCTATTGGAGAAGATGGAGCAATTAATGCTGCATTATTAGCCACATCTATAATTGCTTTAAGTGATCAAAAAATAAAAATAAATCTAAATAAATGGCGTGATAAGCAAACCTCTGCTGTAAAAAAAAAACCAAAATAATTTGAATGTCAAACACGACTATTGGAATAATTGGAGGTGGACAGCTAGGGAGTATGCTTTCTGCAGCTGCTAAAAATTTAAATATAAAAACTTTAATTATTTCTGATGATAAAGATGCACCAGGACAGTTTTTTGCTGATGAATTTATTTTTTGCAAATATGATAATGATTTAAAAATTGAAGAATTTTGTAACAAAGTTGATTTTATAACTTTTGAATTTGAAAATATTCCACATGCTACTTTGACTAAAATTGATAGTATAAAAAAAATTAATCCAAAACCTTCAATAAATAAAATTGTTCAAAATAGAATCAGTGAAAAAGATTTTCTAAATAAAAATAATATTAGAACTACTTCGTATATTCCAATTAATAATGAAAATGAACTTAAATCTAGTCAAGATTTTATACCGGGTATACTTAAAACTTGTACTTTAGGTTATGATGGAAAAGGTCAATATAAAATTAATAATGAAAATGAATTAGATAATTTAAAAATTAATTTTGAAAACAAGTACATACTAGAAAAATTAGTTAAATTAAAAAAAGAAATTTCAGTAATAATTACAAGATTTGGAAAAGAAAAATATGAAATCTATGATCCAATAGAAAACATTCATGAAGATCAAATTTTAAAATATTCTAAAATACCTGCAGAAATTAATAGAGATTTATTTAATAAGTCAAAAGAATGGGCCAAGTACATTTCTGAAGAACTCAATTATATTGGCACTATGTGTGTTGAATATTTTATTGATAAAAATGAAAACTTATATGTAAACGAAATTGCACCAAGAGTTCATAATTCAGGGCATCTTACAATAAATGCATATAACATTAGCCAATTCGAAAATCATATAAGAGCAGTATGTGGACTAGACAAAATTGAAACAAAAAAACTATATAATGCAAAAATGACTAATATAATTGGTGAGGATATATTGGTTTATAGAAATAAAAATTTTCAGGACAATGAATTTTTCTTTGATTATTTAAAAAATACTGTAAAAAAAAAAAGAAAAATGGGTCATTTAACAATAATTGAAAAGTAAAATAGTTCCAGTGACCAAAATTTTAATTTTTTTATTATTTTTTATTGTTTATAACAATTCTTTATTAGCTATGAATAATAAACCTTATCACCATTTACCAGATGGAACTTTCAGAAATCCTGAGGGCTCTCCAGAAAGAAAGTCTTCTTTTAATTGGAGTTATAAAGTTTTTAATCAAGAAAAAAGAAAACTTGAAATGAATATTCCTTCAGACCATGTTGTAAGCAAAAAAGAAGTTTTAGAAAATTTAAAAAAAAATAAAAATAATGATTACGTTGCTTGGATAGGTCATGCAACTTTTTTGATAAAACTTGGTAATACAACTATTATTACTGATCCGGTTTTTGAAAAAAATATGGGACCTTTAATATTTGGTCCAAAAAGATATGTAGATCCTGCTATTGATCTTAAGGAATTACCAGAAGTTAATTTATTTTTATTAACTCATAATCATTATGATCATCTAAGTACTAGAACAATTCAAAGATTTCCTTATAAAAAATCAAAAGTTTTAGCTCCACTAAAACTTGGAAAGTATTTTTCTAAAAATGGATTTAGAGATGTCAGTGAAATGGATTGGTATGATCAAATAAAAGTTAATGATTTGAAAATCACATTTTTACCAGCAGTTCATTGGTCAAAAAGAAGTTTGTGGGATACAAATAAAACACTATGGGGAAATTTTCTAATTGAATATAAGGATAAAAAAATATTTTTTGCCTGTGATACAGGTTATGGAAACATTTATAAAGAACTTGGAAATAAGTACGGACCTATTGATTTAACTTTTATAAATATAGGTGCTTACAATTTTTATCCAATGTCACCTTTGAAAGATAAATCACTTTATCATACAAATCCCGAGGAAGCATTGAATATTGGTCAAGATTTAAAAAGTAAAAAAGTTTTAGGTATGCATTGGGGGACCGTAGTCTTATCCCTAGAGCCAATATTTGAACCACCAAAGCGTTTTAAAAATTCCTCAAATCTATACGGGTATCATAGTGATGATGCTATTATTTTTAAAATTGGACAGGTGGAAACACTCGAAAATATATTAAAATGAAATCTATTGAAGGAAATTTTGATAACCCAGAAGTAAATGAATTGTTAAAAAAACATTTCATTGAACTTAGATCTGTATCACCAGAAGGCAGTACTCACGTGCTTGATATTGATGGTTTAAAAGATCCAAGTATAAAATTTTGGAGTTTGTGGGAAAATAATAAACTTATTGGCTGTGGAGCATTAAAATTCTTAGAAAAAAACCATGGTGAATTTAAATCTATTAGAGTTGCGGATGAGTTTAGAAAAAATGGTATTGGTGAAAGAATAATAAATCATTTAATTGAAGAGGCAAAAAAATTAAAAATTACAAAATTAAGTATTGAAACTGGAGCAGGAGAATTTTTTGCTCCAGCAAGAAAATTATTTAATAAATTTGGATTTAAAAACTCTGAACCATTTGCTCATTATAAAATAGATCCTAATTCTTGTTATTTTACTTTAGACTTATAAATAAAATTAATTAACTAAATAAAATGAATTTCAATTCTCAATTACATCAATTATTAAATTATTAATAACTTTTGCAATCAATTTCATCTAAAGTTTCGAAGAAGATTTGATTAATTTCAGCTGAATGAACAATTTCACATTCTCTAATTTTAGGATCTATAGTTTTATCAGCAACATATTGTAAAGCATTCATTCCAGTTTCATTTTCTACAGCTTTATTAGTAAAATAAGTTAAGCTTGCTTGTGACACGTTTCCTGATGAAGCTAAGGTAATAGCTGGACCAATCATTGCTGTTGACTGGGCACAACCTGACAAAATTACACCCACAAAAAAACAAGTTAATATCTTTTTAATTCCCATAGCTTTATTTATCCCTAATGAACAATAAAGGTATTTCTTATTCAACTCAAGAGGGTAAAAAAAAAGACTATCCAAATTGAGTAATTTTCAAATATTTAAAGGGTAAATTAAGTTGCTTTATAACCAAATTCCAATGAAGCATCCGTTATTGAATGATAAATAGACTCTCCAAAGCTTCTTAAGGCAAATAGTCTTATTTTGTTAGGATTATCATCTATCATATCTGCCGTAAACGTTATGCCATTGTATGTTGAATTTATTGAATTGTTTTTTTTCAAAATATTAAAATTAAAAGGGCATCCTTTTTTTAAAACTTCTATTGCGTCTGTCCCTTCAATTTCAATTATAGCTCGTGAATGAGATAAATCAGTTACAGCAAAATCTGTATCTTTAAAAACTTCTAAAATTTCTTTTAGTAAATCTTTTTTTGTTGACACCAAAAGCCAATTTTTTGGTGCGTTCCAAAAAATTCTTGTGTCCTTATTATTAACTACGGTTAATGGTTCATTTTTTAATTTTAAGCTATCTATATTAAGACTATCAATTAAAACTTTTGAATTTTTAAACTGAACTATTTGAACAATAAGCATATTTTTAATTTCTGAAACTTTTAGTAAACTTTCTTCATTTTTACTTTCGTGATTACCAAAAAGACCTGTTTTATGAATATGATTTAAAGCGGATATCGAAGTCATGATCTAACTCTTTCTCCTTTTGGGTCAACATAATGAGATGATACAATCTCAACAGGTATTGTTTTATTTTTTAGTGGAGATAGTGCAAAAAGTTTTTGTCCTATAATATTTTTTCCATCTTTTATTATTGCAAGTGAAAATGGATTATCATGCTCAACACTCCAGCACGAAGCGGACACATGTCCCAATTTAGGATTTGGAAGTTTAGCTTTTGGATCTTTAACTATATATGAGCCTTCTGGTATGCTAGTTTTTTTATCTAACGGGACAACACCTACCACTTTTTGTCTATCTGGGGTAATATAAGCTTTTTTGCTTAAAGATCTTTTTCCAATAAAATCTTTCTTTTTACTAACCAATCCTTCTAGTGAATTATCATATGGGATAGTCCGTCCATCTAATTCTGATCCTGCAACATGTCCCATTTCAATTCTTAACGTTGATAATGCTTCTGTTCCATACGGCTGAATTTTATATTCTTTTCCAATTTCTATTATTTTTTCCCACATAAAGTTACCATTGTCTGATTCAACATTTACTTCGTACGCAAGTTCACCTGAAAATGAAATTCTATAAATTTTTGCATTTATTCCAAATAAATTGCCTTCCATATATCCCATAAATGGCAAACCATCATTTGAAACATCTAAATCTGGAAATAGTTTTTGCAATACATCTCTAGATTTTGGTCCAGCGATAGCAGCGCCTGCCCATTGTTCTGTAGATGAAACTACATTTACATTTAATTCTGGCCAAACTAATTGTAAATAATACTCTAAATGAGATAAGACATTTGCAGCTTGGGCTGTTGTGGTTGTCATATGATAATGGTTTTCTGAAATTCTAGTTGTTGTCCCATCATCCATTACAATTCCATCTTCTCTTAACATCACGCCATATCTAGCTTTGCCAACTGGTAATTTTAACCACGCATTTGTATACACTCTATTTAAAAATTCTGCAGAGTCTGGTCCTTTTATATCTATTTTGCCTAAGGTAGTTACGTCACATACTCCAACATTTTGTCTAACATTTTTTGCTTCTCTTTTTGAAGCTTCAAATAAATTTTCACTTCCTTTTTTGTAATATCTTGGTCGCAACCAAACACCTGCATCAACAAAGACTGCATTGTTTTTTTCATGCCAATAATGCATTGGTGATTTTCTTGTTGGTTTTGAGTGTTTTCCTACTTCTCTTCCAACAATCGCACCTATAGAAACTGGTGTATATGGTGGTCTAAAAGTAGTATGACCGACTTGAGGTACAACTTTGTTTTCAACATCTGATACTAGCTGTAATCCATTAAGATTACTCGTCTTTCCTTGGTCGGTAGCCATTCCTAATGTAGTATATCTTTTTACATGCTCAATTGATCTATAACCTTCTCTCAAAGCTAACTCTATATCAGATACAACAACATCATTTTGAAAATCTAAAAATCTTTTATAATTTTTTCCTTCTGGTAATGGTACACACCAAAATTTATCATGTTTAGAATATTTTTTTTCAATTACAGCAGGAACTGAAATTTTATTTTCTTTATTTGTTATTTGCTTTGATAATTTATTTACTTTTTCAAAAGATGTTTTTAATGTTTCTTCTAGTGTAAAAATTCCATTAGCAGATCCTAAAGTTGTTTCTTTTTGTTTTGATTGACTTGGAATAAATGCATCTATCTCTTCATTGAATTTAGTTTTATTACCTGATTGAGAAGCTAAATGAATTGTAGGCGTCCAAAATCCAGATACACAAATACAATCGCATTCAATATTTTCAATATTGCTTATATCTTTTTTATCATTTGATATTTTTGCGATATCTGCTGATTTTACTTTTTTATAACCTTTAGCAGCTACAACGACATAAGAAAATTTTATATTTATATTTAAATCTTGAGCCTCTTTTATAATTTCTGAATTAGGATCATTTCTTGTGTCAAGAACAATAGGATCTATTCCATTCTTTTTAAATTCTATTGCAGTTTCGTATCCGCTATCATTATTTGTAAATACTATTGGTTTTTTTCCAACTAAAACTCCATAAACTTTTAAGTATTCTTTAGCTGCGGAAGAAAGCATAACACCTGGAGTATCATTGTTTCCAAAAACTAAAGGTCTTTCTATTGATCCAGATGAAATAACAACTTCCTTTGCTCGTATATACCAAAGCCTTTGCTTGGGACTATATTTTTCTGTTTTAGGTAAATGATCACTAATTCTCTCTGACATAACAAGCATGTTATGATCATAATAACCAAAAACTTGAGATCTATTTTTTACAATCACATTTGGCATCGACTTAAGTTCAGAAATAATTTTTTCTGCCCATTCCTGCCCACTTTGATTTCCAATTGTTACTTCGCTTGTTAGAAGACTTCCACCAAACCTGGGTTTATCTTCAGCTAAAATTACTTTTGCTCCATTTTTAGCTGCAGTATATGCGCTCGCTAAACCAGAGGGACCCGATCCTGTTATTAAAAGATCACAATATTCATATTTATGTTCGTATCTTTCTTTATCGTGCTTAATGGATGCAGCACCAAAACCTGCAGCTTTTCTAATAATTGGCTCATAAACCTTATACCAAAAGCTTTTGGGCCACATAAAAGTTTTGTAGTAAAAACCTGCAGGAAAAAATTTATTTAAGAAATTATTTATTGAACCAATATCAAAATCTACATTCGGCCAACAATTTACACTTTTTGCTTCTAAACCTTCAAATAACTCTTGTTCTGTTGCTCTAACATTGGGATCAACTTCATTATTTCTATTCATTTGAACAAGCGCATAAGGCTCATCTACACCTGCTCCAAAAAATCCTCTAGGTCTATGATATTTAAAACTTCTACCAACCAGATGAACTCCATTTGCAATTAAAGCTGAAGCTAAAGTATCTCCTTCAAAGCCAAAATATTTTTTTCCATTAAACTTAAATGAAATTTTTTTATCTCTATTTATTAATCCACCTTTTGCTAATCTAAATTTCTCTGACATCTTTACAATTCTTCGTTTGCTTTTAATGTTTTAAATATTTCATGTGTTAATGTATCTCTTTCAATCTTAATCCATTGTCTACATCCTGAAATATGCTGCCATAGCTCTAGGTGTCTTCCTCTTGGGCTTTTTCGTAAATAAACAAAATTATCCCAATCCTGATCAGAGACTTCTTTGTTTAATTCTGGTCTTTTAACTGTTGCATCACCACCATAAGAAAATTCATTTTGAGATCTTAATCCACAGTGTGGGCATTTAATATGTAACATTTAAGAAATCCAAGTTTTTGTTCCAAGGCCTTTTTCGTCAATTAAATGTCCAGTACTAAATCTATTTAAACTATAACCTGCATTTAATTCGTGAGGCTTGTCTTGAGCAATTGTATGAGCAAAAGTCCATCCGGATGCGGGAGTTGCTTTAAATCCCCCATAGCACCATCCACAATTTAAATATAAACCTTTAATATGCGTTTTATCAATAATAGGTGAACCATCCATAGACATATCCATAATTCCTCCCCATGTCCTAAGCATTTTTAATTTACTTAAAAATGGAAACATTGCTATTCCTTCAGTTAGAACATGTTGTAAGGTTGGAAGATTTCCTCTTTGAGCATAACTGTTATATCCATCAAGATCGCCTCCCATAACCATTTCACCTTTGTCAGATTGACTACAATAAAAATGTCCAGCGCCAAAAGTTACAACGTTGTCTAATATTGGTTTAATTGGTTCTGATACACATGCCTGTAAAAGATGTGTTTCAATAGGTAACGTCATATTTAATTTTTCTGCTAAAATATTTGTACTCCCAGCAACACAAAGACCAATTTTTTTTGCTTTAATATCACCTTTTGAAGTTCTTATTCCTAAAATTTTTCCATTCGAAATATCAAAACCTGTGACTTCACAATTTTGAATAATATCTACTCCCATCGAGTCCGCTTGACGTGCATATCCCCAAGCAACTGCATCATGCCTGGCTGTTCCTGCGCTTGGTTGCATCAATCCACCAAATATTGGAAATCTTACATTTTCAGAAAAATCTGCCATAGGAATAATTTTTTTAACTTCTTCTCTGTTTAACAAAACTGCATCAATTCCATTTAAACGCATTGAATTTCCTCTTCTAGAATAAGCATTCATTTGTGCATCGGAATGTGCGAGATTAATTATTCCTCTTGGAGAAAACATTACATTAAAATTTAAATCCTGACTCATGTTTCTCCACAAATTCATACCGAATTCACTAAACAAACCATTTTCATCGTGCATATAATTTGATCTTATTATTGTGGTGTTTCTTCCAACATTGCCTCCTCCTATCCATCCTTTTTCAATAATGGCTACTTTTGTAATATTGTGCTCTTTAGCAAGATAGTATGCCGTGGCCAAACCGTGGCCTCCCCCTCCTATAATTATAACATCATATTCAGATTTAGGAGTCGGATCTTTCCAGGCTACTTCCCAATCTTTATGACCTTTAAAAGCATTTTTAATAAGACTGAAGACTGAATATTTTTGCATGATTAAATTTTATAGCAATTAGTATAAATGTTCTTTATTTTTTTTATATATATTTTTTAGAACTTTAAAAAATCCATAAAAGAAGATATTAATCCAGCTTTAAATGAGTTTGAATATATAAAATAAAGAAAGCTAAAATGGGCAAAATAAAATCTGATATTGAAATAGCTAGAGAAGCAAAAATGAAGCCCATTCAAGAAGTGCTTAATGGACTAAATGTACCCGACAAACCTGAGGTCTATAGTCCAATAGGAAGATATATCGCTAAAATTAAAACTGAGTACTTAGATACTTTGAAAAATAAAAAAGATGGAAAATTAGTTTTAGTTACCGCAATAACTCCAACCCCTGCTGGAGAAGGAAAAACAACTACATCTGTTGGCCTAAATGATGGTTTAAATAAAATTGGAAAAAAATCAATTGTTTGTCTTCGTGAACCTAGTTTAGGACCTTCTTTTGGAATGAAAGGTGGAGCCGCTGGAGGAGGTTATGCTCAAGTAGTTCCTATGGAACAGATAAATTTACATTTTACAGGAGATTTTCATGCAATAACATCAGCTCATAATCTTCTTTCTGCTTTAATAGATAATCATATCTATTGGGGTAATAAATTAAATATTGATGTCAGAAGAATTGTTTGGAAAAGAGTTATGGATATGAATGATCGTTCATTAAGATCAATTGTTGTAGATCTTGGTGGAGTAGCAAATGGATATCCTAGACAAGACGGCTTTGATATTACAGTAGCTTCTGAAATAATGGCCATCTTCTGTTTATCAAATGATTTAAAAGATTTAGAAAATAGAATTGGAAATATTACAGTAGCCTACACTAGAGATAAAAAACCAATTTATGCAAAAGATTTAAATGCTCAAGGTCCAATGACTGTTTTATTAAAAGATGCAATTAGACCTAATGTAACACAAACGTTAGAAAACAACCCAGCAATAATACATGGAGGACCGTTTGCAAATATTGCACATGGCTGTAATTCTGTCATAGCTACAAAAACAGGATTAAAATTAGCTGATTATGTCGTAACTGAAGCTGGTTTTGGTGCTGACTTAGGTGCTGAAAAATTTTTAGATATTAAGTGCAGAAAATCAAATTTGAAACCTGATTGTGTAGTAATTGTTGCAACTATAAGAGCTTTAAAAATGCATGGTGGTGTAGCAAAAGATGATCTTAAAAATGAAAATGTCAAAGCTTTAAATAAAGGATTAGTAAATCTTGAAAGACATATTAACAATATTAGAAAATTTGGTTTGCCAGTTGTAGTGGCCGTTAACCACTTTATCACAGACACTGATAAAGAAGTTAATGCACTTATGGATTTTTGTAAAACATTAGGTGTAAAATCATCTATCTGCAAACACTGGTCAGATGGAGGAGAAGGAACAAAAGATCTGGCAAATATCGTCGTTGATATATGTAATAATAAAAATACTTTTAAATTTTTATATGAAGATAAGTTGCCTTTGTTTAAAAAAATTGAAACAATTGCACAAGAAATTTATCACGCGAGTGAAGTAGTGGCTGATACAAAAATAAGAGATCAGCTAAAAGATTTTGAATCAAAAGGCTACGGAAATCTTCCAATATGTATTGCTAAAACACAGTATAGCTTTTCAACTGACCCTAGTCTTAAAGGTGCCCCTTCAGGACACGTAGTTCCAATAAGAGAAATAAGACTATCTTCAGGAGCAGAATTTATTGTAGTTGTATGTGGGGCAATAATGACAATGCCAGGTCTTCCAAGAGTCCCCGCTGCGGATTCAATTAAATTAAATAAAAAAGGTGAAATAGAAGGTTTATTTTAATTAAGCTGCTTTTAGATAGTCTAGCCAGTTTTTTAATTCTAACATTCTATTTTCTTTTTTTGATCTTTTGATTTCTTCTTCAATAAACTTAATATGATTTTGAATTTCTTCCTCATCTTTAAAACATTTTCTTACATTTAAAAGTTTTTCTTTTCTAAATTTAATTAAAGTAATCATTTTATCATATGTAATTTCAGGATGATATTGCAAACCCCATATATCACTTACTCCAGATTTAAAATGAATGCTCTGTACTTTGTTAATTTTGTTTGATGCTAAATGAGTAGCATCATTTGGTAAAGTAACAACTTCATCAAAATTAAAAGCTGGTGAATTAAATTTTTTATTCTTATTTCTGTACAAAGGATGTTTTAATCCATTCTCATTAATTTCAATATCTTTAGCTATACCAACGTGTGCACCATTAGATGATTTTTTTACTTCTCCACCTGCTGCAGTGACAGCTACTTGCATACCCCAGCATATAGCTAAAATTTTTTTAATATTTTTAAAACATTCCTTCATAAAAGTGATTTGTCTACGAATTTCTATGCAGTCGTTATAAATATTAAGACTGCTACCTCCCCAAATTAATCCATCATATTTTTTTATATTTGGCATTATTTTATCAAAACTTTTTTCTGCACATGGATTGAAAACATCAATATTTAAATCTTTTGAATAATATGCAAGACTTTCTTTTAAACTTTCTGCGTGAGTTTTTATGCCTGAATTTTTAAAATTTTTATTTTCATTAGGCAGATTTCCCTCGACAACTAATAGATTTAAATTTGTCATTAAAATAATTTTCCAGATATGCTATGTTCGTATAAAATTTTCATATCGTCAATTGTCAATTTTTTTGGATTTGTAGCTGTTGATGGGTCATCTAGAGCCATTTGAGATAGCATTTCCAAATCAATTTTACTTTTTTCTATTACTTCAGAAAGTTTATGAGGTATTTTTAGTTCTTTTCTTAAGTCTAAAATCCAATTTAAAAAACTTTCAAAATTTTTATCTAAATATAAGTAATCACATATAGATACAATCTTTTTTTCTATCAAACTTTTATTAAAGGTTAAAACATAAGGCATAAATATAGCATTTGATAAACCATGGTGAACATTAAACTGAGCATTTACAGGGTGACTTAACGAATGAATTGCACCGAGTCCTTTTTGAAAAGCTGTTGATCCCATGCTAGCAGCTGCTAATAGATCTGCTCTAGCATTTAAATCTTTTCCATTTTTTACAGCTGTTAAAAGAGATTTTTTTATTAATCTCATTCCTTCAATCGCTATTCCATCAGCCATTGGATGAAAGCCAGGTGCACAAAAAGCTTCTAAATTATGAGCAAGGGCGTCCATACCAGTTGCTGCTGTAAGCCTTGGTGAAAGATCAATAGTTAGTATTGGATCTAAAATAACAATTGAAGGTAAAAATTTTGG
>Ga0208261_1000792_pt1 | contig 11900 bp, 14 predicted proteins | sample Knorr_S7_td_DCM__FD_185595 | JGI IMG/M metagenome (GOLD analysis project Ga0208261, IMG submission 185595) | Marine microbial communities from Southern Atlantic Ocean transect - Knorr_S7_td_DCM_ad_131m_LV_B (SPAdes) (version 3) | ecosystem: Environmental > Aquatic > Marine > Oceanic | place...
TAAATTATCAAAATCGATATGATCAATTATCGTTTTTCAGTATTGCTATAAATGCTTCTTGAGGGACTTCTACATGCCCTATCATTTTCATTCTTTTCTTACCTTCTGCTTGTTTCTGTAGCAATTTACGCTTTCTGGTAATATCCCCACCATAGCATTTAGCCAATACATTTTTTCGTAAAGCCCTGACAGTTTCTCTTGCTATAACTCTTCCATTTACAGATGCTTGTATTGGTATTGGAAATAATTGGCGTGGGATTAATTCTGTTAGTTGTTTTACTACATTTCTACCTTGGTATGTAGCTCTATCTCTATGTACAATAGAGGAAAGGGCATCTACAGGTTCATAATTTACTAATATTTCTAATTTACTTAAACTGGCTGTCCTATATTGTGTCTGGTTGTAATCCAATGAAGCATATCCTTGAGATTTAGATTTAATTTGATCATGAAGATCAAGAATAACTTCAGACAACGGTACATAAAAAGATAACAAAGCACGACTTTTATCGTCATCTGTAGTAGAAGAAATACTTTGTATATATTCTATATTTCTTAATTCTCCTCTTCGTGATGTAATTAATTCCATTATTGCGCCTATATACTGAGTTGGAGTTACAACAGTTACTTCTAGCCAAGGTTCCATTAATTCCATAATTTCGCCTTGAGATGGTAACTGACTTGGGTTTTGGATTTCTAATTCAACACCATCATTTTTTAAAACCTTATACAATACACTTGGCGATGTAATTATAAGATCCAAATCATATTCACGCTCTAACCGTTCTTGAACAACATCCATATGTAACAAACCAAGAAATCCACAACGAAAGCCAAATCCCAAAGCTACACTCGATTCTGGCTGAAAACTAAAAGCAGCATCGTTTAATTGTAATTTTTCTAGAGCATCTCTTAATTGTTGATAACTTTCACCATCAGAAGGGTACAAACCTGCATATACCATTGATTTCAATTCTTGGTATCCAGGTATAGGGTCCACATCACTATCTACAAAAGATAACGTATCACCTACTGTGACGTCTCTGATACTTTTTAATCCAGTTGCAACATAGCCAACCTCTCCTGTAGATAATCCTTTAGCCTGAGTCATAGTAGGTTGGAAAAACCCTATATCTAAAGTATCAGCATGCTTATTAGTACTGAGAAATCTTGTTGAATCCGACTTTTGCAATTCTCCATCGACAATACGTACATATATTATTGCTCCTTTATAAGAATCAAAAGTACTATCAAACACTAAAGCTCTCAAAGGTTTATTTTTGTCACCTAATGGTGGAGGAATTAATTCTACTACCGCATCTAAAAGTTCTTTAACCCCTTCACCAGTTTTAGCTGATACTAATTGGATTTCATTACTTTTAAACCCAAAAGTTTGTTGAATTTCTTCAGAAACTTCATCAATTCTGGCAGAAGGTAAGTCTATTTTATTTATTACAGGAATTATAGTGAGATCTGCTTCCAAGGCAGAATAAAAATTCGCCAAAGTTTGTGCTTGTATACCTTGGCTTGCATCAACTAAAAGTAATGCTCCATCACATGCTCGTAAACTACGAAAAACCTCATTGCTAAAGTCAACATGTCCTGGGGTATCAATAATATTCAATTGATAAGGCTTTTTATCAACAGAATCATAGTTAAGTCGAACAGCTTGAGCTTTAATAGTAATTCCTCGTTCTCTTTCGAGATCCATTTGATCTAGGTATTGATTCATCATAGATCTTGAGGGAACTGAATTAGTAATCTCCAAAAACCGATCAGCAAGTGTCGACTTTCCGTGATCAACATGTGCAATTATACAAAAATTTCGTATTTGGGATTGTTCCATACAGAGTTATTCTATTTATATGTCATTTAGACATATATTACCACAAATAGATTACTTGGAGTGAACGCAACTGTCCACAAAATGGCCTGGGGAAGACTCCATTAACTCCATAGTGACATCACCACCACTACAACCTACCTTTGAACAACGAGTTTTGAAAACACAACCTTCGGGTGGGTTTAATGGGCTTGGAACATCACCTTCTAATACAATTCGTTCTCTAGTAGCCTCTGCAACAGGATCTGGAATAGGTACGGCTGAAAGTAATGCTTTGGTATATGGATGCTGAGGATTGTCATATAACTCCAGTCTATCTGCTAATTCAACCATATGACCGAGATACATAACACCAATTCTATCACTAATGTGCCTAACAACGGATAAATCATGTGCAATAAACAAATAAGTTAAATCGAATTGTTCTTGAAGATCTTCTAATAAGTTAATTACCTGAGCTTGAATAGACACATCTAAAGCAGAAACAGGTTCGTCACAAACTATCAAATCAGGTCGAACAGCTAATGCTCTTGCAACACCAATTCTTTGTCGCTGACCTCCACTAAATTCATGTGGAAATCTGCCAGCCATAGAAGGGTTTAATCCTACAACTGAAAGCAATTCTTCGATTTGATCTTTTATTTCGTTCTTACTTTTAACCATGTTATGAACAATCAAAGGCTCACTAACTATACCTCCACAGCTCTGCCTAGGATCGAGAGAACTATATGGATCTTGAAAAATCATTTGCATCCTACTACGAAAAGCTCTAAGGTCTGCTGGTTTCATTTCAGTCAATTCATGACCATCAAAGTTCACGGATCCACTTGTAGGAGTATTAAGTTGCAGTATGCATCGGCCAGTTGTAGTTTTACCACAACCACTTTCACCTACAAGACCGAGAGTTTCACCTTTTTTTATTGTAAATGAAACATCGTCCACAGCCTTAATGTCTGCAACATGCCTTTGAAAGACAATTCCTTTTTTAACAGGAAAATACATTTTTAAATTACTTACTTCAACTAGATTTTCTTTTTCTGCTACCATTTTTTTCTCCTAGTATTAAAGAATAATACTTTAAACTAAATAGTCAATATTTATCCTAAATCTCTTGGGAACCAACCATCACAATTTGGATCCGCATTACATCTTGCTGCAAGATGGTCTTTCGACACTTCAACTAAGGTAGGTTGAGGCTCTCCACAAAATTGGCACAAGCAAGGCTTACTCAAACTTGGTGGCAATCCTTGAATAGGATCTAATTTCTTCTTAACTGTATCGTCTAAACGAGGAACAGAATTCAAAAGTCCTTTAGTGTATGGATGTTGTGGGTTATGATAAATTTCTTGAGCACTTCCTCGTTCTACGACATTTCCAGCATACATAACATTAACTCTATCTGCATATCTCGCAACAACACCCAAATTATGAGTAATAACAATTAATGCAACACCATTTTGTCTACAAAGATCTTGCATCAAATCTAATATTTGAGCTTGAATTGTCACATCCAAAGCCGTTGTAGGTTCATCAGCTATAATCAATCGCGGATTGCAGCTCATTGCCATAGCAATCATAACTCTTTGCCTCATACCACCACTAAATTGATGAGGGTATTGAGGTAAGCGGCTACCTGCATCGGGAATTCCTACCATTTCTAAGAGTTCAATAGCTCTATTAGTAGCTTCTTCTGGAGTTAAACCTAAATGAAGTTCCATAGTTTCGGTCAACTGTTTTCCTATAGTTAAAACTGGGTTTAGTGAAGTCATAGGTTCTTGAAACACCATACCAATTTCTTTTCCTCGAATTTTGCGCATTTCTTCTTCTTCTAGTTGTAAAAGATCGACTCCATCAAATAGAACCTCACCATCAAGAATTTTTCCTGGAGGCCATGGAATTAAACGCATAACTGACATTGCACTCACGCTTTTACCACAACCACTTTCACCAACTAAGCCGAGAATTTCTCCAGGTTGTAGATCGTATGAAACACCGTCCACAGCCTTAACTTCACCTTCAATAGTATAAAAATGTGTTCTTAGATTTTTTACTTCTAGAAGTGCTGCCACTTTATCCTCCAAATATCTACTAAACTTTTTTATATTTGTTGCTCGTGGGGAAGAGGAGACTCGAACTCCTACGCCTCACGGCACATGATCCTAAGTCATGCTCGTCTACCAATTCCGACACTTCCCCCCATATATAATGGATCATCAAAAAAGGTTCTCCACGAAAATGACCCGCCTCGGGCTCGAACCGAGAACCTACTGATTAAGAGTCAGTTGCTCTGCCAAATTGAGCTAGCGGGCCTCGGAACCCTGCACGGAATTTAACATTGCTATTAGATGCTGTCAATATTTTTCCTACTATAATTTTTAATTCTTATCATGCTATTATGGGAATATATAGCAAAAACCTAAAAAACTAAGGTAATACAACCTTTAACATATAATAAATCATTTAAATAATTATGAAAATAAACAATTTTGGTGAATTTAATATTATTGAATACATCTCTAATACTCTTTCTAATGATGCAGTACAAAATTATCTTAGTGAAACTATAGGTGTAGAAATTGATGTAGGTGATGATACTGCAGCTTGGCAAACCCAATCAGGTTTACAATTAGCAACTACCGACACAATGGTTGATAACGTTCATTTTGAAATTGGCAAATCTAATTTAATGGACATTGGATGGAAATCTGTTGCAACAAATCTAAGCGATATAGCATCTATGGGTGGTACTCCCACAACGGCTTTAATAACTTTAGGATTGCCTGGGGAAATGGAATTACAGGACTTAAAATCTCTTTATCAAGGTATAATAGAATGCGCATCAACTTATAATACCAAAATTGTTGGCGGAGATATTGTAAAATCCCCAATGCTTTTTATAACGGTTGCCATGTACGGTATTTGCCAAAATCCTACTCTGCAACGCTCCTTACTTAAAGATGAAGATTTGATTGGAATAACTGGATTGACTGGATTGTCAAAAGCAGGATTGGAGTTATCCAAATCACAAGATGAATTGCCAAATCTAACAGAATATAATACGCAACTGTTTTACAATGCTCATTTCAGGCCACAACCTAAAATAAATGAAGGTAAAATATTAAAAGAATTGGGTTCTACATGTGCCATGGATATAAGTGATGGCTTATTTAGTGATCTTAATAAAATGCTTATTGCTAGCCAAATTAGTGCCACTATTAATTCCTCTTGTATTCCTATTCATCCAGAGATTTCTAAAGTCTTTCCTAATTTAGATTTTGAAATGGTAACTAATGGAGGAGAAGACTATGAGATTTTATTTGGTATTTCATCTGATAAAATTGACAAGGTAAAATCCTTATTACCAGATTCTCATATTATTGGAAAAGCTTGTTCTGGTGAATCAGGAGTCATAGAATTGATAAAAGATGGTAAAACATACAAAGTAAATCAATTTAATGGATGGGATCACTTTAAATAATGAGTAATTTTAGCTATATTTCCACATCAGAAAAACAAACACAATCACTAGGCCAAGCAATAGCTCGATTTGTAACGAAAGATTCTTTACTACTTTTGAAAGGAGACTTGGGTACAGGCAAAACTACCCTTACTCAGTCAATCGTTAAAGAGATTGATTCTTCTATAAAAGTGAAAAGTCCCACGTTTGTAATAGCTCATGAATATCGATCAGAACTTCTTATATACCACGTTGATCTTTATCGTATTGAAGATGAAATCGATTTTTATGATATCGGAATACTTGAACTAATTAGAGAAGATACGCTTTGTATTATAGAATGGCCTGATAAATTTATAGACATGTTGCCACAAGCATATATTATTATAGATATAGAAATAGTCGATGATGTCTCAAGGGTGTTTAAATTTTTATCTAAAGGCACCATTCATGATAAAATTTTAAAGAATATACAATCTGCAGTAAATGCAATTATAAAAAATTAATGTTATTAGCAATAGATACTTCAAATAAAAATTCAGGCATAGCCTTAATCGACAAAGAAACTACAATTGTCGAATTAATTGAATGGAATACAACATACAATCATACCCCAGACTTACTACCTAATATCCATAAGATCTTATCCAACTCTAAATTAACATTCGAGGATCTTCAAGGGATTTCGATTAATATTGGGCCTGGCCAATTCAGTGGATTACGAGTTGGGTTAACTACTGCTAAAACAATTTCATGGTCTTATAATCTTCCTTTAGTCTCCTCTACAAGTTTAGAAATCGAAGCTTATAATCATCGTGTAAGTAAAAGCATAATATGCCCAGTAATCATACTTAATAAATTGCAAATTGCCTGGTCTATGTATAATTTTCATCACGATACTATGCATGAACTGTATGAGACTCACATAGACAATATTGATACATTTTCTAACAATATTGAATCAATAATTGATCAATCTAAATTTAATGATAAGGATGTTATTATATGCGGTGAATCAATCGATGGTGTTATATCATCATCAATTAATAATAAATATAAGGTAATTGATAGTTCCGCTACAGAAAGAATAATTAACTTAGCTACAATAGGGTTAAATAAATTAAATAATAACGAAATAGCCGACGCAACAGTTATAGAACCATTTTATTTAAAACCCCCTACTATAACAAAACCCAAAAAATAAAGGAGAAACAAAATGGAAAAAACATTAGTATTATTAAAACCAGATACTTTGCAAAGGAGTCTAGTAGGGCCAATAATTTCTCGTTTAGAACAAAGAGGATTAACAATAATTGGACTAAAACTTCTGCAAATGGACAATGCATTAGCTTCAAAACATTATTCTGCACATGTAGATAAACCTTTTTTCGGGCCGTTGGTGGAATTTATAACCTCAGGACCAATTGTTGCAATTGCTTTGCAAGGTAAAGATTGCGTTGCAGTAGTAAGAAATACAATGGGATCAACAAATCCGGTTGAAGCTAATCTAGGGACAATACGAGGTGATTTTGGTATTGATATAGGTAGAAACCTTATTCACGGGTCTGATTCAGTAGAATCTGCTCAAACTGAACTCGGAATATTTTTTGATAAATCAGAACTGCTTGAAGAGTACAAGGATATATCTTCATGGGTTATTGAATCTTAATGATTTGTTTTGCTGGAGGTTTAAGCCACAAAGAATCAAGATCATAATATTTTCTGGTATCTGGTGAAAACAAATGAACTATAGTATTACCAAAATCCATTAATACCCATCCTGAATCAATTTCTCCTTCAATATGAAATAGTTCAGCACCTTCTTGCTTTATCGACACCTTTAAATCGTCGATTAAGGCATTCATTAAACGTGAATTATCAACAGTAACAAAAACAAAAAAATCTGCAAATGTTCCTACTGCCTTAATATCAATAAGTAATATATCTGTAGCCTGTTTATCTGAAGCAACATCTACTGCTTTTTTAGCTATTTTCAAAATGTTTTCGTCTGATTGTTTGCTCATTTAATGTATATTGTTTTATTCGTAGCCGTAATTAGTATACACCTATATGTATAGTAGTATACATGCATAATATTGATAGTGTGTTCTGACTATGTTAATCTGAATTGATGATAAATTCTGATAAAAAGCAAAGAGTTATAGTTGCAATGAGTGGAGGTGTTGACTCCTCAGTAGCTGCTGTAATTCTTAAAGAGCAAGGATATGAAGTTATAGGAATTACCATGCGATTATTTCCTACAACTGGTGATGATTCTGTGACAAAACAAAACCATGGTTGTTGCACATTAGAAGATGTGGAAGATGCCCGTGAAGTATGTTCTATACTAGATATTCCTCATTACCTTCTCAATTTTGAAAAGGAATTTCAGCAATTTGTAATTGGTTATTTTGTTAAAGAATATGAAAAAGGGAAAACACCTCACCCTTGTGTAGCTTGCAATGACAAAGTTAAATTTAATTTCCTAATGCAAAAAGCCATAGCTTATGAAGCTGATTATATTGCTACCGGACATTATGCACAGATTAGTATAATTGATAACGAATATGCCTTGTTAAAAGGTGTTGATGAGAGTAAAGATCAATCATATGTATTACATACATTGAAACAAAATCAATTAAAAAACTTACTTTTACCAATTGGTGGATATTTAAAGCCAGAAATTAGAAAAATTGCTACAGATTATAAATTACCAGTAGCAAACAAACCAGATAGTCAGGAAATTTGTTTTATACCGTCAGGAAACTACCGAGATTTTATTGCAGATAAAATTACAACAAAGCCCGGTATAATAAATGATGAGGACGGGAATTTAATTGGTTCTCACGAAGGAATTCACAATTTTACTGTTGGTCAAAGAAAAGGCTTAGGAATTTCTTCTTCTACTCCATCTACAAACCCCCTTTACGTAAACAGTATCGATTCTGAGAATGGTGTAGTTACAGTAGGTCCAAAACATCAACTATTGAATAAAGGTCTAGAAATTACTAATGTTAATTTTGTACGAACTCCTATAGTTAAACCAACAAAAGTAACAGTAAAAGTTCGATATAAGGCACCTCAAGTGAATGCGACAATTACACCTACCGAAACTGGCGCAAAAATAATTTTTGACGATTTACAAGGAGCAATTTCTCCAGGTCAAATTTGTGCAGTATACACCAATCAAGAGCTTATCGGTGGTGGTATAATTACTAAATCAATCAAATCAGATTCTGATCAACTTTCTACAGTAAAACAACAAAGTTAATCTGCATGCCATCCTTAGATTTTGAATTAGAGGCATTTCAGCAAAATCATACCTACGTAGCAGGGTTAGATGAAGTTGGTAGAGGAACAATTGCAGGACCAGTGGTTTCAGGAGCTGTCATATTTGATTTAAACAAACACTACGAATTTTATGAAGAAATTAATGATAGTAAAAAACTAACCTCAAAAAAACGTACTTCACTGAGTATATTAATAAAAAGATTTTCTTTAACCTATGGAATTGGTATTTCTTCAGCAAAAGAAATTGATAATATTGGAATAGTTCCTGCAACAAAACTTTCTATGATCAGAGCAATAAATCATCTGACCCCAAAACCAGAATATTTACTAATCGACAGTTTAGAAATACCGGAAATTAATATAGATCAGAATTCGTTAATCAAAGGAGACAATATATCAATATCTATCGCTGCAGCGTCCATAATTGCAAAGGTTGCAAGAGATAGAATGATGGAAAAATACGATAAATATTTTCCTAATTATAGCTTTAAAAGTCATAAAGGTTACTATACAAAATCACACGCAAGTGAACTAATACAAAATGGAGTTACTAAAATCCACCGAAAAACTTTTGCACCTATTAAAGATTTTAATTAGTGATATAATATAAGCCAAATATAAATGTGTAATTAATTATGCCTATTTACGAATATAGATGTTCCGACTGTAATAATGTTATCAGTATCTTGATACGAGATGGTAAAACACCAAATATCGTGTGCAACAATACCTCATGTGAAAGCAAGAACCTTAAAAGAATAATGTCATCATTTTCTCACAAATTAGCCTGGGATGATGGTTTAAATTTACCATCATTTGAAACATTGAGTGATCGAGATGATAATAATCCAGACAGTATTAATCAATGGGTTAAAGGAATGCGAAAAGATATGGGTGATAATTTCGGTAAAGAATTAGAACAATATGGTAAAACAATAAACAAAGAGAGTTCTGAATCATTATAAATTAAGAGAACAATATGCCTATATATGAATATAAATGTATGGATTGTACGGCTATAACGAGCATTTTCACTCGTTCGATAAACAGTAGTATCACAGCAGTATGTGAAAAATGCACCTCTAATAATCTAACAAGAATTTTGAGTAAGTTCTCTGTTTCAAAAACCATTCAACAAATTCATGAAACAAATTCTTCCAATTCAGGAAACTTTTACGATGACCCTAGGAATATTGGAAGAAATGTAGAAAAAAGCTTCTCTGACTGGAATATGGAAATGCCTAATTCAATTAGAGAATCTATCGATGCTGCGAGAGATGGAACCCTACCTGAAGGATTAGATTTATGAAAGATTCAAATGTTACCAAGAATATAGTCAATAGAGTTAAAGGGTTATATGTTATTTTAGATCCCGAAATAATGAAAGATAGTTCAATTATTGAATTAGCAAAAGCAACTCTATCAGGTGGAACTACAGCTATCCAGTTGAGAGATAAACAAAATGATAAAGGCATACAATTAAAAATTGCAATTGAGTTAAGAAAACTTTGTGAAGAATACAATGCTGCATTAATCATAAATGACCATGCAGACTTGGCTGTAGCTTCAGATTCTCATGGCCTGCATATAGGCCAAAATGACCTACCGTATTCATATTCAAAGAAAATACTAAAACCTAATCAATTTATTGGAACTTCAAATAACAATATAGAAGAAAGCAAACTTTCGATTAATAATGGAGCTGATTACATTGCAATTGGTGCTATGTTTACTACAGACTCAAAATCTAACACACGACCTTCTTCTCTAAGTTATTTAACTGAAATAAAACAACTCTCCCCTTTACCACCAGTTGTTGCAATTGGAGGAATAAATATAAATAATATCGATCTAGTACTAGAAGCTGGAGCTGATAGTATTTGTGTAATTAGTGCTGTAAGTTTGTCAGATGACCCAGAAAAATCAACAAAGAGCCTTGTCGATAAAATACAAAACTTTAGTAATTAATAAATTAAAACGAAGAGAAAGAACTATGAATAATATAATTAAATCAATCGAAACCAATATAGAATTGTCCAAGAAAGATCTTGAAAGTATCCATAATAAACGAGAAACAGTTTACCCGCTTACTCGTCAAATCATTCACTTATGTTCGGCTGCAATAAAAAATGCTCATCGAAAACAGTATGATGAAAGTTTAAAACTGGTTAATGAAGCAAAAGTACTGATCGATAAAATCAATAATGAAAGTATAGAAAACACACCAATAATGTCTTCAGGATACGTCCTAGATGCTCAAAAAGAATTTACTGAAGCTAATGTTGCTTTGGCTTTTCTAACAAATAAGGAAATTCCTACGGCTTTAGAGTTGAGTGTGCAGATATCACCATATTTAAATGGTATAGCAGAAGCTGCGAGTGAACTACGAAGGACAATTCTGGATGCTTTGCGTTCTGATAATTTAGATTCATGTGAAACATGGATGGAATGCATGGACGAAACATATAGTATGCTTGCAGGAATAGATTATCCAGAAGCGGTTACTGGGGGATTGCGTAGAACCGTTGATCAATTACGTGGAGTATTAGAAAGGACTCGTGGGGATCTCACCATGTCTTTACGACAAAAAGCATTAGAAAATAAGCTCGATAATCTTCATCTATAATTCATATGTTTTATATATTTATATGTATTGGTATTTCCTAGAATGGCGCTTGAGTAAGAAACTATATCAATAAACTTAAATGCTAGTTCATAAATGGAACCTGTTTTTATAGAATACTCCAATCGAAGTGACGTTATTTATAACAAAATTCATTAGATTTGATTAAATCTAGTGTTTAGCCTTGACATATATGGCTAAATTAACTACTATAGCTTTTTACCTAAAGAGCAATTCTTTAGATAGTTGTCTTTTGTTTTTTTAATAATAGAATCCGCCAGGTTCTCTTTAAACGAACTTTAGACTATTTACCTTAACAATTTGATAGTGAATGGAAGGTTTTTGAGCTGAGAGTTTGATCCTGGCTCAGGACGAACGCTGGCGGCGCGCTTAATGCATGCAAGTCGAACGGTGAACCCGACTTCGGTCGGTGGATCAGTGGCAGACGGCTGAGTAACACGTAAGTAACCAACCCTTGGGTGGGGAATAACATTGGGAAACCAATGCTAATACCGCATAGTCTTTGAAATCAAATGGTTTCAATGTAAAGGCTTCGGTCGCCCGAGGACGGGCTTGCGGCTTATCAGGTTGTTGGTGGGGTAATGGCCTACCAAGCCTACGACGGGTAACTGGTCTGAGAGGACGATCAGTCAGAGGGGGACTGCGACACGGCCCCCACTCCTACG
>Ga0208261_1000795_pt1 | contig 11886 bp, 8 predicted proteins | sample Knorr_S7_td_DCM__FD_185595 | JGI IMG/M metagenome (GOLD analysis project Ga0208261, IMG submission 185595) | Marine microbial communities from Southern Atlantic Ocean transect - Knorr_S7_td_DCM_ad_131m_LV_B (SPAdes) (version 3) | ecosystem: Environmental > Aquatic > Marine > Oceanic | place...
TAGAGTGATTTTCCTACAGACCTGGAAGTATCTTTCATAATATTTCGTTCCTTCCGGAAAAGTCTCTGACTGTACTCAAGCATCCTAAGTTCTTCAGTAAGTGAGATTCGAACGTTTGAGTCTGAGCCAATTCCATATTTTCCTCCGGAGGAAATATATTCAAAGCCATCAAAGATTCCGTCTCCCAGGTTAGCCTCAGTGATAGGACACAGTCCCGCAACAGCTCCAGAATTGGCAAGCTTTTCAATTTCTTCCGGAAGCATATGTGTTGCATGTACAAGGCACCAGCGTGAATCAACATTAACGTTATCTATTAGCCAGTTCACAGGACGTTTGCCGTAATTGTTTTGAATATCTTCAACTTCCTTCTGCTGCTCAGAGATGTGAATATGGACCGGTTCAAGTTGTCTTGAATCAAGTATTTCCTTTAAGGCTTCAGGAGATACAGCTCGAAGAGAATGCGGTGCCATACCAAACATATAATCTTTGGGAGCTGTTTGAATTTCATTTCCGATTTGTTCGAGGATACGAAAATAATTCTCAGAATTATTACCAAAGCGCAGTTGCCCCTTGGAAAGTTGCTCTCCGTTCAATCCGCCCTGCATGTAATAAACCGGTAAATGAGTTAATCCAATTCCGGTTTGGATTGCTGCAGCAATTATGCGTGATGATGTTTCAGCGATGTTTTCATAAGGTTGCCCACCCTGCTGATGGTGAAGATAATGAAACTCGCCAACTGATGCGTATCCGGATTCCAGCATTTCCATGAAAACAAGTGCAGCAATAGCCTCAATATGCTCTGGATTCAGCTTTTCCAGAAAACAGTACATCAGTTCGCGCCAACTCCAGAAACTGTCTTGATTTTTTGCTCGTTTTTCCGTCATTCCTGTCATTGCTCGTTGAAATGAATGACTGTGAAGGTTGGCCATTGCTGGAAGAAGGATGCGGTTTCGCAGTTGTAAGTCATCCGGGCCTGGCATAACTCCGCTTTCTACATGTGTAATCTTACCGTCCTCACTAATTGAAATCCGGACATTGTGAGCCCAGCCTTCAGAAATTAAGGCAAGTTTTGCAAACAGATTCACATTTACTCCATGATTTTGTATTTTCATATATACTTAATGAGAATAAATCAGAAGTTGTAAAAATTAAACTCGTAATAATTCCTTCTGTCCCGATTATACTATATTTTTTTTCATGGGTATCGCAACTGACCTCATCCTTCTTGTAGTAACAGCATTCTTCAGCGGTGTTGTAATGCAGAAGCTTGGACAACCGTTGGTGCTGGGTTATATTCTTACCGGAATAGCTTTCAGTCCATATACAGGAGGATTTGCACTGACAAGCGTAAATGAGATTGAGTTGCTTGCAGAAATCGGGGTAGCGCTTTTGCTTTTCGCACTGGGATTAGAGTTTTCACTAAAAGACCTAAAGCCTGTCAAAAAAATTGCTCTTATCGGCACACCAATTCAAATAATGCTTACTATCGGCATGGGATACGGAATAGGTCAGCTGATGGGATGGGATGTTAAATCATCCATCTGGCTTGGTACATTGGTTTCTCTTTCCAGTACAATGGTACTGTTGAAAACATTAATGAGCCAGGGATGGCTGGGTACTCTTTCTAGCAAGGTTATGGTTGGAATGCTTATTGTCCAAGATTTAGCCGTTGTCCCGTTCATGGTTTTGCTGCCAATGTTGAATGACCCATCAGTCGGCTGGCTTTCACTGGAAATTGCAATTTTAAAAGCGGTTCTGTTCCTGGCCGGAATGATTTTCTTTGGAACACGCCTTCTACCTCGGATCATGCAGCACGTAGCCCATTTAGGTTCACGTGAATTATTCCTGCTTGCAATCACTGCAATTGGTCTGGGTGTGGGTTATGTTACGTACTTGGTTGGGCTTACCTTTGCCTTCGGTGCATTTGTAGCAGGAATGGTATTAAGCGAGTCTGATTATGGACACCAGGCATTGAGTGATATTATTCCGGTTCGTGACCTTTTTGGACTACTTTTTTTTGCTTCAGTTGGAATGCTTTTCAATCCTGTTTTTGTAATTGAACACTGGCAGGAAGTGTTGATTCTCGTTTTAATTGTAAGTTTAGGCAAGGGCAGCATTTTTGCCCTGCTGGCAAAAATATTTAAATATAGGAACGTAGTCCCCTTGGCATTGGGACTCGGACTTTTCCAAGTGGGGGAATTTTCATTTGTGCTGGCACAACTTGGAATTTCCACAAATTCCATCAGTCATGAAGTGTATTCTCTGGTTTTGACAACAGCTGTAATAACAATGTTTATGACTCCTATAATTTCAAGTCAGACACACCGTTTATACTCTCTTCGCAAACTCTGGTTTAGCCAAGAATCGAATGATTCCAAAAATTATCCAAAATCAGGGAAACGTAATCATGTAATTATTGTTGGAGGAGGGCGAGTGGGTTTCCGAATTGCTCAGCTACTAAAACGCCTGAACGTATCAATGATAATTATAGAGCTGGACCAGCTTCGAGTTGACAGAGCAAAAAATTCTGAAATTTCTGTTATTTATGGGGACTCCAGCCATGCTGTAGTTTTAGAAGCTGCAAATACTTCTGCTGCACGACTGCTTATAATTACCACTCCTGAAATCGTTATTGCTCAAGCCATTGTAGACAAGGCGCGCAAAATGAATCCTTCAATTCAGGTTGTGGCACGTGCTCCGGGGATTGAATTCCTTGAAGAATTCAAAAAACTTAAAATTTCTGAAGTGGTCATTCCAGAATTTGAGGCCGGTCTTGAAATGGCACGCAAAGCTCTTGAATATCTACATATTCCGGCTGCAAAAATTCAGCATTATTCTGAATCTTTAAGGCAGGACTTGTTTGCCTCTTTTTACAGTGAAAATGAGGAATATAAAATCCTTGAAAAGCTTAAACTTGCTGAACACCAATACGACATTCAATGGGTGCTTTTAAAAGAGGATAGTTTTTTTAATGGCAAAACTATCATGGAATTAAAACTCAATGCAGAGTTAGATTGCTCAGTTGCCGGGGTAGTTCGGGATGAAACACTGCATCCAAATCCTGATCAGCATTTTCGGTTTCAGGCAAATGACCGTGTTGCAATTATCGGAACTGATTCAGCACGTGAAAAATTTACCCAGTCGGCCTTACCTGCATCCCGAATTGTCTAAGAATCTTGAAAAAACTGACTTTAACTTATATCTCTACTCTATGCAGCAAAATAACAAAATCTTTTTGTACAATCACAGTGGAATTTCAATGCGAGTGTGATTAATGGACTTGACCACCTTGGATGGTTGGCAGATATACGAAGAAAATAACAACCCGATTTTTTTTAAAATTAACTTAAATTAATAAATGGTGATGAAAAATGACGAAAGTAGTAGCTGATGAACTGGTAGGTGCTGTATGGCCTTCTGCGCAGCCTGGAACTGATCCGGTGCTTTACGGACATGTTTTGCTTGATCCGCTGGGTTCATTCGAAGTTCGAAGTCTTCAGACTTTCCGGCTTGTATACTCTGTGGGACGTTACGGGATTGACGACACGGGTAGCATTCGAGTAGTTTTCCGATTCATGGGAGACTGGGGAGCACTCCAGACGAGTGACCCAAAGGGACACAACTATGTTACGGCCCAAGCCAGCACTGGGGCACGTCTCTCTCTTCATTATGCAAACACCGGCCATCAGCGTCCATGGTTCAAGTCTCTCACTGTCAAACTTCACGGGGGCTACCTTAGTGAAGGAGATACCATAACAATAGTATTTGGAGATACTTCTAAAGGTTCTTCGGGAATGCAGATGCAGACGTTTTGCGAGTCCGGATTTGAATTCAAAGTACTTGCAGACGTATGCGCAGTCGGTCACTACTATCCACTTGCAAAAACTCCCAGCATAGCTATCGTTCCTGGAAAAGTGCATGAATGGAAGGCGGTGCTGCCTTCGCTGAGAAAACTAAGCGAAGTCTTTCGACTTGGAATAAAAGCTGAGGACAAGTGGGGTAACCCAACTGACCATGCTTCGGGAATTTTTCGGCTTCAAAGTAACCATTCGGTTAAGGGACTTCCTGAAATGATCGACTATCCACTAGGAGAAAAATCTCTGATCATTGACGACCTTTCTGTTGAAAAACCAGGTATTATTCGTATTCAGTTGTTAGACGAATCTGGACAATGTGTTACTGAAGCTGGACCTTTGGTGATCCATGAGGGACCCTTTTCAGGTTATTGGGGAGACCTTCATGGTCAGAGCGGCGAATCCATTGGACTTACAACATCTCGGGAGTACTTCGAATTTGCCAGAAACATGTCTTTTCTTGATGTAACTGGACACCAGGCAAACGATTTCCAAGTAAACAACACATTCTGGAAATACCTTAATCAACTAACTTCAGAATTTAATCAGGAAGGACGCTTTGTGGTTTTTCCGGGATACGAATGGTCAGGAAATACAGCTGTGGGTGGAGACCGTAATGTTTTTTTCAGGAATGAAGGACGCCAAATACGTCGTTCTTCTCATGCTTTGCTGGAGGACCGCACTGATATTAATACTGACGCACCAACTGCGGCCCGGCTTTTTAAAGAATTGCAGGGGGAGGATTGTGTAGTTTACGCTCACGTTGGAGGGCGCTACGCTGACATTAAGCAGGCACATGACCCCCGTTTAGAAACCGCAATGGAAATTCATTCTGCATGGGGAACCTTTGAGTGGATGCTCACTGACGGCTTTGCCCTTGGACATCGCTCAGGTGTTGTCTGCAACAGCGATGGACACAAGGGTCGTCCGGGTGCAAGTTATCCTGGTGCATCAACCTTCGGCGCATTTGGAGGACTGACCTGTTTCCTGACAGATGATCTCTCAAGGGACGGAATCTTCGAATGTCTTCGTCGCAGGCATCATTATGGTACGACAGGATGCCGTATGCATATGGATATTGCCGTAAAATTTAATAAGGATTCTAAAGTTTTTGAGAGGGATCCAAAAGTTTTTCCTGAATCAAAGACTTTTTCCTCAAGTCAGGTGATGATGGGTGATATTGTGCAAACATCCGAAAGAGAAGCACTTTTAAAGATGCATGTCCTAGCGCATTCTCCCATCGAACGTATAGAGGTTAGAAACGGCACTGACTTACTGGAAACTTTTCGTCCATACAACCCCAATGATTTGGGTCACCGTATCCGTGTTATATGGAGTGGAGCTGAGTACCGTGGGAGGGGAAGGCAAAGTACATGGACTGGACTGGCAGTTTTCAAGGAATGCCGTATCGAAAAACTTGCCAAGATTAATGCGTGGAACCACGAGAGGAGGCTTGATATGTCAAGCAAAGACACAGTAGAGTGGGACGCTATCACCACTGGGAATTTTGGCGGTTTTGACGTTTGGCTTGAAGAGGGAGATGACGCAGAACTAAAACTGACTTGTAATCGAGGAGAGATTCAAGCACCTCTTAATTCAATTGGTTTTGAAGATACAGTTTTAAATGCGGGTGGACTTGAAAGACGACTAAGAGTGTTTCGGCTTCCTCCTGAAAACACTCATCGCGAGGTGCAACACCAACTTCTTATACCTCTGAATCCCAATAAAGACAATCCCCTATGGATCTGTGTTACTACAGAGGACGGTTTTCAGGCATGGAGCAGTCCTGTTTTTGTATTCAACTGATGTAGAAAAAAATTAAAATAATTTTCAATATTAAAACTTGATTCAGTTTATTTAACAAAATTACATTGAAGTATTTTAATTTATTCACAATCCGGAATTACTATTGTTTAAATTTTTGCCGGAAAGTAGTATGTATCAAGACTGATTAATTTAATTTTTAGCTGACCCATGAAAACAAATGCTCCAAATCCAACCAGTCATAATCAGTGGTATCCATTTCAGGATCGTCCCCTTCCCTCCAGAACAGGTCAGTCAGCCGAGAATCCCTCTGTTGTACCAGTATTCGAAACTGTTCCTCTTCCGTCCAGCGTACGGTTTGTAGTTATCGGGGCCGGAGTGCACGGCATGTCTACTGCCTGGCACTTAGCTATGGCACTGGAGACATCAGGCAGGGGAAAGGGGTCCGATGTCGTGCTGATTGATAAACAGGGGCCAGGTGCAGGTGCAACAGGCCTTGCTTGTGGCTGCATCCGCAACCTATACATGACCGGTCCCCTGCATTCGATTTTGCGAGAAAGCGTAAAGGTATGGGAAAGTGATCCTGTTAATTTTGGTTTCCAGCAGGTGGGCTATGTTTCGATCGGTGAATCAAATCAGGAGGCGGATTATGTTATGCTCAATAAGAGCCAGATTGAAAGTGGCTATCCTTCTGACTTATATGTTGGCAAGGATGCTAGAACTTTCCTAAAATCAATATGGCCGGATTTCCAAACTGATCGCTGTGATGTGGTCCTGCACGAGAAACCCTCAGGCTATGCTGGTACACATATGGCCTGCTGGGGTCTTGATCAAAAGTGCAGACAATGGGGGGTTCAGCGGGTATACGGCGTTGCCGTAACGGGATTCGACCAGACTGGCGGACGGGTGCAGTCGGTGCAGACGAGTAAAGGCATTATTCACGTGGACGAGGCAGTAGTACTGTGCACCGGGGCATGGCTTCCTACCCACACCGACATGCTCAGTCTACCTCGTACAATTGATGTAAAATATCCTGACGGACATCTAGAAACGGGGATGGACATGTGGACATACTGGCGACTATTGGAGGGAGAGGTTTATCTGCCGGAAGGAGTTGATTTCAGGACAGCAGATGGAAGGGACAGTCCCGTTTTGCACGTAGAGTTGATGAATACTCCAGTTGAAGGGTACGACGGCAAGGAATTGCAGGATCACGTATATTGGTACACGCGCTATGCCGCTGAACGGGTTGGATCGCCTGGTCTGCAGGGTGGAACAATTCCTGTTAAGATGGGACCGGACGCGATTCTCGAACCATATGGACACCTTAATGATCACTATCAGGCAGATCCATGGTTCGCGGACTATTACTGCCGTGTAACTGAAATGCTATTTGGACGCTTCGGCAATAATCTTCGTACACACTTCAAGGAAAGACGTAACGGGGGAATAGGAGCATTTACCCCTGACAATGTTCCGATATTCGACTGGGTGACGGAAAACGCCTTCATGACCGCAGACTCTAACCACGGCTTTAAGATGATTGGCGTGGGCAAGCTTGTTGCCGCACTACTTACCACCGGAATCACTCCCGATGAACTCAAGCCATTCTCATTAAGGCGCTTTTCTGAAGGCTGGACTTATGGTGACCGCAATTCCAACTGTCCGTGGGTATAATGATGTTATAAGCGGATATTATGACCTGTGGGCATCATGTCATCTGAGGGAGCCTCGCCATGTTTTCTGCTATATTCCTTTCTTTTGCATTGGTCCATTTTGTCTCCCTTGCAATACTGATTAACGAAACCTCTGCACGCCAAATCTTTGACTTCACCATATTTAATGAAAAAACCACAAGTTTCCAATTTTTCACATTCCTGGGCCATATTTAACTCCTTAAACTTATTGCATCAACTGATTTATATTAAATTGAAGATGCTGTTTTAAAAGAAGACTTATCTGACTGTTTTACGCTGCTCAATTTTTTTATTACAGCCCTTAATAAATCGCAGTTTATATTTTAAAATCGAGCAGGTCAATACAAAATATCAATCATTTTTTTACATTAAATTATAATGTTCAATGCCTATTCTTATACAGAGGTCCACCATAGGTTCATCTGTTGCATAGATATAATTAGGGTCAGAGTAATTAAAATTTTATAAAATACTAAAAGAATTAAGCAAGTAATGGCTCGTTTACAGAGGGCAAATCCACCGGGTTTTCCAGTACACATTCTGCATCGCGGAAATAATCGTCAGTCATGTTTTAAAAATAATGTAGATTATTCGGCATTTCTTTGGTGGCTAAGGGAATATTCAGAAAAATTCGTGGTTGAAATTCATACATGGGCACTAATGGGAAACCATTATCATTTATTATGTACTCCAAAGGTTGAAAATGGATTGAGCCAAATGGTTCAAGCCCTAGGGAGACAGTACGTACGTTATTTTAATGGACAGAATCAAAGAACGGGGACACTCTGGGAAGGCCGCTATAGGTCATGTCTTGTACAGCCTGACAGTCATCTACTTGAAGTTTATCAATATATAGAACTAAATCCCGTAAGAGCAGAACTTGCAGGTAATCCAGCTGAATACAGCTGGAGCAGTTACCACATAAACGCATCAGATAAGCCTTCTGCGCTTTGTAAGCCCCATGCTGAATACCTCAAGCTTGGTGAAACGAGGTCTGTTTGTGCTGAAAAATACAAGTTAAAGTGCGAAAGTGGCTTAGACGAAAAGAGACTTGAAGAAATTAGAAAGAGCATAAATAAAGGACTGGCTTTTGGAGATGAGGAATTTAAAATTGAGGTAGAGAAATTGACTGGTCGCAGACAGAGAGCTCTTAAAAGTGGAAGACCTATTGGCTGATGTAAAGAAAAATAATTTATTCAAAGCTGAAAAAAACTATTCTTTGATTGTGCTTTATAAATGATTGAATATCCCAAAAAACCAGATGCAGTCTATTATTTCGGGACCTGTCTGGTTGATCTGATGTATCCGCAGGCAGGCATGGCAGGGATAAAGCTTATTCAGCGTGAAGGAGTTGAAGTTATTTTTCCTCAAAATCAGACATGCTGTGGACAACCGGCATTTAACGCAGGCCACCAGAGTGAAGCTCGTGAAGTCGCCGCATTGCAGGTTGGATTGTTCCCCAAGGATATTCCAATAATTATTCCGTCTGGTTCATGCGGGGGAATGATTCGAAAACATTATACGGGACTGTTTGAGGAACATGCCTTACAGACCGAAGCAGAGTCAGTAGCAAGGCGTACCTTTGAGCTGACAGAATTTCTTGTCCATGTACTTAAAATTAAACTGGAAGATCAGGGAAAGCCAATTAACGTATCATGGCATTCATCATGTCACGCCAAGCGAGAAATGGGAATTGAGAATGAACCAAAGCAGTTACTGCAACAACTTAAAAACGTCACGCTTGTGGAGCTTGAACGTGAAGATGAGTGCTGCGGATTCGGAGGAACATTTGCAGTAAAGGAGCCCCACATTTCGGCGGCTATGGTAAAGGATAAAATTGAAGATATAAAACAGACAGGTGCAAAGTGCATGATTGGGGACTGATTGTGGCTGCCTGCTTAAAATTTCTGGAGCCATGAAACATGCAGGGATTCAGACAGATCACCAGCATATCGCACAATTTATCTGGCAGCGAATTTATAAAAACAACACATAAGAAATTTTGAATTAAAATTTTAGATATTTAAGGTCATTCTTGACCATCAGCAAACACTAAAAAATCATTAAATAAAAGAAATCATGAGCACTCAGCATTTGAGTTTAGAACAGGTAGAGAGTTTAACAGTACTGGCCTTGACAGGTTCCGGGGCTTCCATCGAGTCTGCTTCTTCAATGGGTAAGGCAGTAAGAGCTGCAGAAAGAGATGGAATCCCAAGTCATGGTTTGCTTTACGTTCCAACTTACTGTGAACATATACGATGCGGTAAAGTTGATGGTAATGCAAATCCGGATGTTTCTAACACTCTTTCATCAGTATTACTGGTTGACGCAAAATCTGGATTTGCTCATCCAGCAATCCAAGCAGGATTCAAGGCACTGATACCTCTTGTGAAAGCCAACGGATGTGTTGGGATGACTGTCCGCAATTCATATAACTGCGGAGTCCTTGGATATCATGTTGAACAGCTTGCAGAAGCTGGATTAGTTGCTATCGGCTTTACAAACTCACCTGCATCAATAGCACCTGCAGGAGGAAATAAACCTGTAATTGGTACAAATCCCTTTGCCCTAGCTGTACCAAATTCAGAGGGAGGTGCAAAATTTATTCTGGACCAGAGTGCAAGTGTTGTGGCAAAAAGCGAGATCATGATGCGCGCTCGGGAGGGACACTCAATTCCGGAAGGCTGGGCACTGGACTCAGATGGCAATCCCACAACTGACCCTGAAGTTGCTCTTAAGGGAAGTATGTCTCCAAGTGGTGGTTACAAAGGATTCGGAACAGGATTACTGGTGGAAGTAATGGCGGCTGCACTTAGCGGAGCTATGCTTGGCATTGAGGCCAGTCCTTTTTCAGGAACTAGTGGAGGACCTCCAAAGACAGGTCAGTGTTTCCTTGCACTTGACCCTAATGCTTACTCAGGTTCAATATTTAACGAAAGAATTTTGGTTCTTACTGAAGCAATTCAGAGCCAGGATGGGCCACGTTTGCCTGGCGCAAGAAGAATGGCGAATCGAAAACGCATCGATGTTGAAGGTGTGAATGTATCTGATTCTTTGATTGAAAAAATAAAGTGTTATTATGCCTGAAGTTTGTATTAACTTTTCATTAAACCACAAACATTTAAAGTAAAGTCACTATTCTTTTTTACTTTAAAATTTATTCATTCCGAAAATTTAATTTCAGCTTAATGCCGGTTCTCTTGTTTTGAGGTTTTTAGCAATTGTTTTGCCTATTACTGCATGCATTGAAGTCGAGCTCTTGTGTATGGACCGAACTCCTCTTCTTGCAAGACTTCAAAATCTCCATGACAGTATTTAATTGCACGTTTTTCCAATTGCTCCCTATTTGCTGTCTTGAAAAAAATATACTCAGGCTCTACTTTGCTGCATCCGGGAAACATAAGCATCAGAGGTGAAACTATCCAGATTAAAATAAATTTGCAGCCCAATAGCCAGTTATTCATTTCTGAAATTCTTAATTAGGCGCATGAATAGACATACACTGCGCCACTCAACCATTTTTCCTGCAACTTCCTTCCGGAAACACTCATTCAGAACCTGCATCTCTCCATGAGATATAAAAGTTGAAAGCTCATGAAGATATCCAGAAAAATTTTCTTTAGTATCAGCTTTAAACCATTGTTCCACATGTTCTTTCCTGATCATGATCGGAGTTCGGTACTCTTTTAGTTGCCAAAAATCAATGATCCAGTTTTTTGCTTCCAGCTGGTCCTGCAATGTCTCAGGTGTCCAGTTACAACGTGGATTTTGGGGATTATTGTATATCTTGTCCTCTGCATGATTAAGCTTTTCATGTAATTCAGAATCCATGCAATCCTTTGGAATTAAACTTGAAAGTCTTTGTCCCTTTGAAGGAACATTTTCCGTCAGAATAATATAGCCTTCAGCCGAAATCCATTTGGATATAGTTTTGAGAAATGAAGCTTTATTATTTTGATTTTGAAGTACATTACGACCAACTACTCGATCAAAAAGTAATTCATCAATTTTAAAAGAAGAAGGATCCCCGGATTTATCCGCTACTACAACGGGCTTTATTCCGGAAGATGATTCCGCATGCATTCCATTAAGAAGCTGTTTTTCAGAATCTGTTTCAACCATAGCATAAACGGTCTCATCAGAAATTTGACGGAGTAATTCTCCTAGAAGCAAACCGTCTCCGGCATTGAGCACCAGAGCCAGTGAAGAACGAGAAAGATTTGCTATTTCTGTAATTTTATCCCTAACATCATTAAGTAACTCCCCAGAACTGTTCAGAGTTCTGGCTTCCCAATAATCTGAAAAAGATGATTTTTCATCCTCGAAGAGGGAATGAAAAAAAGCTATTTGTGCTTCTCGATATTTTGAAACATTTTCCCTGACTGTAGCCTCATATCCCTGCTCAGATGGTTGATAAAAAATCCTACCCTGCAAAAGGTCAGGCAGGTATTGCTGCGCCACCCAATGATCACGATACGCATGTGGATATAGATACCCTTCACCGTGTCCAAAACCATCTTTGTCTCTGCTGGCATCCTTAATACTGTCTGGAACTTCACCAGACTGCTCTT
>Ga0208261_1000796_pt1 | contig 11883 bp, 11 predicted proteins | sample Knorr_S7_td_DCM__FD_185595 | JGI IMG/M metagenome (GOLD analysis project Ga0208261, IMG submission 185595) | Marine microbial communities from Southern Atlantic Ocean transect - Knorr_S7_td_DCM_ad_131m_LV_B (SPAdes) (version 3) | ecosystem: Environmental > Aquatic > Marine > Oceanic | place...
TCATAGGTTTTTGAAATATTGGTTGTATTGATAACGCTCATAAAAATACCAGCATTCAATAAGAATAACTAGGTGTATTATCTAACTATAACACCTAAGTATAAGGATTTAGAATTATTTTTTTAAATGACCGCTTTTTTTAAGGCTTTTGAATGAAGCTTTAGCAATCATATATGCATGATTCCTTAAACCTGACGTATGCAAACCGCCTCTACCTCTTGTGCTTACAGTTTCTGCCCATATGGGATCATCATTTTCTACACTAAAGAGCTTTACCCTAAACTTTATTATTGCAAGATCATCCGTAGATCCAGTTCCTTCTGTGCCTCCCGGCCCTCCACCAGACTCCATACCACCTCTTCTAGTATTTAAGTTTAATATCCAAACAATAAATGCACTGTCTGCTCCAGATTCTTTCGCAAATTCTAGTCTTGCTTCTTGAGGGTAATCTCTAACAGCAGGAAATTCTTCCGTATCTAGATAAACTTGAACACCCTGCTTAGTCAGCATTTTTTTTAACTCTTTCTCTATATATGGTTTAGTAGGGTAAGTTGCATTGATGACATTTATATATACTTTTTCGGGTTTATAGCTTTCATAGCCCTTAAGAGTTTTAGCACTCAACGGCAGAATCATAAAACCTAAAATAGCTATAGAAGCGATAATTTTTTTCATTTTTTTAAGTAATCGATGATTTAATTTTTGCAAATATACCATAGAATACTCAACCGCCTAACCCATCTACAGGAAGAAAAATGGAAATAACAATGAAAGAAGTCAGAGAAGAAATTGACCTATTGGATAGAGAATTGGTTCTACTCCTTGCAAGGAGGCAAAAGTGCATAGAGATGGCCGCCTTTGTAAAGAAAGATAAAGACTTAGTTGTTGATGAAAAAAGAATAGACGAGGTCTTAACAAAAGTTTCCAGTTTCGGTAAGTCATGTGGATTAAGTGATCACTTTTCAATCCCCTTATGGAAAACCTTAATTGATTTATCTATTGAGCATGAAACACAAGAAATAGATAAAATGAACGCAATAAACTAATTGCTATATTTATCTATCCAGGCAAGCGTTTCTTTTATCATTTGGTTTCTAGGTAGGGGCCAATGACCCGAGTCATAGAATACTAAGCGCTTGTCTTCTTCAGATGTTCCTAAAGATGCATACATTGCCCTAGGCGAAGTTTCCGGAACCAAATAATCCTGTTTTCCGTTTAACATCAAGACAGGAATAGATAATCTTGTTAAATAATTTTTTCCATCCGACATTGGAGGAATTGTAGATGCAGCACCTCCCACATAAAGGATAGCTGCTTTAAATCTATTTTCAAAAAGTAGAACATGAGTAGTTACTAAAGCTCCGTAACTCATCCCAGTATAGAAAATATTTTCCTTACTAAATTCTTCTCTAGATTGAAGATAATCAATAGTCCTAGAAGTATCTACAGTCCAATAAGATAGCAGTTGTCTAAAGCGCCTTAAGTGATCTGGAGTGCTAGGAAAAGTTACATTCATATCCGTAATTCTATTCATTGACTCCTTATAAGCTGGCCAGATTAGTGCTCTTCCAGATTTGATTATAAAGTCTAGTCCATATTCACCTGGGTTTACTTCATCAATTTCAGGAGGGGTACGATAATAATTAGCTCCAGGATAGAGCAAAACAGAATCTAACTTACTGAAAGAAGTATTTTTCGGCCTAAAAATTAGAATGTCCATTTTTTCATTGTTGTAACCTACATCCACTTGCACCCTTTCTTTTATCCAAACTGGATGTGTCTCATCTACATAAATAACTTTAGCATTTAAGTTTTTAAAACCAACTTCAAAATTTCTGGAATAAAGTTCAAACTCTTCATTAGTAAAAGGTTTATAAAAACCCATAGGCTTTGGAGGAGGTCTAGTGATCGGATCTCCAAAAGGATTCATGTCTTGAGGGTTTAATAGCCTTGCAGTCCTAAATCCTATGGTGCTAGATCTTATAAATCTAGGTGTAGGGACGGCTGAAGAAGAAGCATAAGTTGGATCTTCATAACTTCCTCCTAATGTTAAGCCTCTTCCTCCAAAAATATTCCAAGACCATTCGCTGACATTTCCTGCCATGTCATAGGTACCATTAGCTCCGATACCACTATTTCCTATTTCAGCAATTGATTTGCTCGAAAAATTACTCTTTTTAACTAAAACGGGAGAAATAGGTGCACCAATTTCAGCAACAGGAAATGCTGCTTTGGCCCAGTGATACATAGGAGGAAGTATATTGCCTTTATATCTGGCATAAGCCTGAGCTTCGTACCAAGAAATACCTGTTACCGGTAAATTACCTTCACCTTCCTTATAAGAACCCAGTTCCCAATTTGCTGGACCCTGCCTTCCTGTTGCATCAACCATAAGTTCTTTTGCCTTCTCCCAAGAAAGAGATTGGCCATCTAAGATGAATTCCATCTCTGACCAATATTGGAATAATTCATAGCCATTAGCATCTACAAATTCTTTATAAGCTTTATTCGAAACCTCAAATTTATCTATGTAAAAGGTACTTAGGTTGTAATCAGTGATACCTTCGCCAATAAGTGCTGGTATAAATTTACCTCCATCTACAGCTATCATCCCTTCTGGAACAGAGCCTTGCTTGTACATTTCAATTGCAGATTGATCAAAAAGAGGGGGCATTGGATAGTTATCAAAAGTAAAGCTTGGATTTGCTTCAACTATATTCTTAGTTTCAAATCCTTCTTTTTCAAATTTTAAATGTATAACTCCTCTAGGAAGTCTAAGTTCACTTAAAGGTGTTACTCCAGCAAATCTCCATTCAAAGTCTTTATCTGCTGAATAAGGACGCCACGAAACTCTTACTCCAGACTCTTTTATGTCCATGGAGACAGGTAGGCTAATTTCAGCATCTAAACTTGAAGAATTGTAAAAGAATGGAGCAAAAGAATTAAGAAGATTTAACTGATCCCAAGCTGCTACATAGTTGTCTTTCTCTAGTTCCTTTTTCAAATCAGGTAGTGCAAAGTTTTTTACCCAAACATAGCTACCTGAACCGTAACCTAAGATTAATACTAGAACAAAATTTCCAAGTATTTTAAAAGTACTAAATTTAGAAGAATAGGCCCAAGTAAAGAAAACCAATACTGGAAAACCTATTAAAAATATCCAGATCAGGGTTTGCATAAACTCTTGATTTAATCCAAAGGAATCCTTCACAAGACTAGCTACTTGTACGGTGACAAATGCAAGGACAGCATAAGCTGAAATTGTTTTTACAACTTGGTTTTGTTTTATTTTTTGAATAAAACTAGTGCTTTCTTCATTCATTCTTCTATCTCATAAAATAATTTATATTTTGATAGGAAATTAATCAACTGTAAAATGTTATCTCAATGTAAATTAGATGGAGGCTTAAATGGCAGGTTTTACGTTAGGTGGGGATACTAGAGAGGTTGAAGTTAATGAAAGCGACAATTTTCATCCTGATTTCTTTGAGTCTAAGCAGCATTCCTTCACTATTAAAAGACTGAGTCCGACTATCGGTGCTGAGCTATTAGACATTGATTTAACAGAAGAGATTTCAAAAGAACTTAAAGAAGATATTTATCAAGCCCTTCTAGTTTATAAAGTCATATTTTTTAGAGACCAAAAAATTGATACCCAACAACATATGAATTTTGCGAGACTTTTTGGAGATTTAGAGATTCATCCTTTTGCCACTAATGACGAAGAAAATCCTGAGGTTCTTAAAATAACTCATGATGAAAACAGTAGAGGGCGAGAAAATACATGGCATTCAGATGTTACTTGGAGATTAGAGCCTTCTTTAGGTTCAATTCTTAAGATGATTCAAAAACCAGATCACGGCGGAGATACTTTGTTTGCAGACATGTACGCTGCTTATGACAATTTACCTTTAGATGTAAAAGATAGGCTTGAAGGTGAAGTAGCCGTGCATGATTTTGCAAATTTTAGAAAAGGATTAGTCAAAAAAGGTTTAAGCCAGGAAGAAATAGAGAAAGTAAATAAAAAATTTCCTAACCCCGAACATCCTGTAATTAGGACACATCCCGATACAGGTAAAAAATGTATTTACGTAAATTTAGCGTTTACTCAATATATAAAAGGATGGGAACCTGAAGAGTCTGAGCGAATGTTAAAGTTTCTTTATTCGAGAGCTTCTATTCCAGAGTATCAATGCAGATTTGCTTGGGAAAATGGCTCTATTGCATTTTGGGATAATAGATCTTGTCAACACTATGCTAATTCAGATTATTACCCTCAAGTCCGAAAAGTAGAAAGAGTAACAATTATTGGGGATACTCCTACATAACCCCAACACTACTATTTTTCTAATATGAATAACCAGATGTCTTTACTGGACTGGGTATTAATACTCGGAATTGGCTCTATTTGGGGATCTTCATTTCTCTTTATAAGAATAGCGGTCCCAGAAATGGGAGCATTAAATGTGGTAGCAATGAGAATGATAATTGGAGCCCTTTTTTTAGCTCCCTTTTTTTTAAGATTGAATCATTTAAGTAAGATTAAGGAACACTTCCCAATAATTATCTTTTTTGCTTTATTTTACTCAGTATTTCCATTCTTTTTATTTGCCCATTCGGCATTATTTTTAAATGCAGGAACTCTATCTATCTTAAATTCAACCACTCCTCTATTTGCTTTGGTTATTTCTACAATTTGGTTAAAAGCTAAATTTAGTTTTCTCCAGTTATTGGGGCTTGCTTTAGGGGTTTTTGGGATAGTGACTATTATTGGTTTTAAATCGATTACATTTTCTATCCTACCGTTTATATTTTGTCTTACTGCTGCATTCTTCTATGCTTTTTCATCAAATTTTATTTATAAATTGCAAGAAGTGGATCCAAGTTATTTAGCCAGCATTTCGCTATTGGTTGGATTTTTCATAGTATTTCCTTTTACCTTATTAGATGGAGGAATAGATTTTAATCAGGAGCCTAGAGTCTTATTAAGTGTATTTCTATTAGGAACTTTATGTACTGGACTTGCTTACATAGGCCATATGTTTTTAATTAAAAGAATAGGACCTGTAAGAGCAACAACGTCTTTATTTATAGTTCCAATCTCAGGAATGATTTTAGGTAATGTATTTTTAAATGAATCAGTAACTTTGTTTATGATTTTAGGTTGTGCCTTGATCCTTGTCGGAGTTGCAATGACAAACTTCCAAAAAGAAAATTAGCATTCTTTTTTTAGGTAAACAACACTGCTATCTCCAAAATCATTCTTGCCAATTTCTTCAAATCCAAGATATTTATGAAAGGCTAGGGAAGGATCATTCTTTGGCTTAGTATTAACTTCACATAGTAGCGGTACCTTTTTTAAATTAGCTGCTTCAATTATCTTTTCGTATATTGCTTTACCAATTCCTAATCTTCTATATTTTTTTCCTATGGCAATACGATCTACATATAGAAATTCAGAAAATTTGTTTGATAAATAAAGATAGTTTTTTGATTGATAATTTTGATCTTGTTTCATGCACAACATAAATCCAATGAGCTTAGATTCTTTCTCAGCAAGTAGAATATATTCTGAAAACTTAATAAGTTGTTTAAAATTCTCTATATCAGAAACATCACCTACTTCAGGCGTATTTTGTTGGTTTAATTGATGCATCTGTTGAACCTGAAGTTCATCAGGTTCTTTGATTGAGATAACTTCCAAATTAATTACTTAATTCTAGGCCTTCTAAAGAACCTTTCTCTCTCCATTTCTTCATTCTAGAGAAGAATTCTATAGGACCACCTCCATAAGTATTATTCTGAGGCATGACGTTTACTTTGCCTTCATTATTGTAATAACCTGGAGTGCAATTATTCTGAAAATCTGCAGTTATCCTAGCTTTTTCTATAATGGTTTGAACCCATTTATCTTCCGCTTCTTTTGAAGCTTCTATTAAAGTAGCTCCCTTTTCTTTTGCTGATTTTAGTATGTAGGCTAAGTGAATACTTTGCTCATCTAAGGAGTAGGTATAAGTAGCTGTAAATCCAGATTGTGCCGGTCCAAAGAAGAAGCTGTTAGGAAATTGATTACAGTGCATGCCGTGGAAAGTAGAAAGTCCATTTTGCCATTTCTCTGTAATTGAAATTCCATCTCTACCGTTTATTTGATAACCAGCTCTTCTAGAGTATTCCGTTCCAACTTCAAATCCCGTAGCAAAAATAATGCAATCTACCTCATACTCTACTCCTTCAAAGATAATTCCTTTTTCTGTTATTTCACTTAATCCTTTTCCATCGGTATCAATTAAGTGAACATTAGGCAAATTAAATGTTTGAAGGTATTCGTCATGGAAGCAAGGCCTTTTACAAAATTGATTGTAATAAGGCTTTAAAGATTCAGCCGTCTTGCTATCCATTACCAGTTCATCAGCTCTGGCTCGAACTTTTTCCATTTTTTGGAAATCGGCCATTTGCATTGCATTTGGCAAGTCAATATAGGCCATTGTTTTTTTAGTCATATATTGCTTAAAACCCAAGGAATATAGTTCTGAAGAGAAGGGTGCAGTTATTGCCCAAGAAGCCATTTTTGCTTTCGAAGGTGCTTTTTCTCTTATGCTACCAAACAGCATCCTAAAAGCTTCTGTCCATCCATCTGAGACTAAATCTTCTTTTACCGCTCCCCCTGTAAGTAAAGTTTCAAAGTTATTTCGTCTTTTGTTATGCCAACCTGGCTCTTGAGAGGGTATCCATTCTGGGTCGGTTGCTTGGTTATTTCTTACGTCTATTGAAGAAGGAGTTCTTTGAAAAACAAATAATTCTTTAGCAGATTCTCCGACATGAGGTACGCATTGCACAGACGTGGCTCCTGTTCCTATGATCGCAACACGTTTATCTTTAAGTCCGGACAAGTTGCCATCTGAAGACCCACCAGTGTAGTTATAGTCCCATCTACTTGTATGAAAAGTATGACCTTTATAATCATTAATGCCTTTTATTGCTGGTAATTTAGGTCTATTTAAAGGGCCATTAGAGTGAACAACAAATTTTGCTTTTATTTCATCACCTCTATTTGTATTAACAATCCAGACTTTTTCTTCTTCATTCCACTTAGTAGCAGTAACTTCTGTTTGAAGGCAGGCATTTTCATACAAGTTATATTTTTCAGCTATTACATGACAGTATTCTAAGGTTTCCCTAGCGTTGGTATATTTTTGCTTAGGCACAAATCCAGTTTCTTCTAAAAGAGGAAAATAAATATAAGATTCGATGTCGCATGAAGCTCCTGGATATCTATTCCAATACCAGGTTCCACCAAAATTGGCTCCTTTTTCTACTATCCTAAAGTCGTTGATTCCTTCTTGTCTTAATCTAACTCCAGCTAGCATGCCGCCGAAACCACCACCTATTATCAGAACTTCGACTTCATCATTCAAAGCATCTCTCTCAATTTCCTGCTCTACATAGGGATCTTCAACAAAATAAGAGAATTCTCCTTTTACTTCTAAGTATTGCTCGTTTCCATCTTCTCTTAATCGCTTATCTCTTTCTTCCCTGTATTTTTTTCTTAAATAATCAGGGTCAAAGTCAGGCGTTTTAGGCTGATTGTGTTCCTTGTTTGGCTGCATTTCTCTCCCTCTCCTTACTTAATGCAATGATATTTTTATCAAATATAAATAAATGATACAAGCTTAAGAATAAACAAAGAATCTAAAAAAGAGATATTTTTTTAGTTGTACTTATCTAAAGCCTCCAGAAGGGCTTCTAGAGCTAAACCTTTAATAACGTTTTCAGAGCCTTTCACATACTCAAAAAGATCAGATCCATTAGATTCAAATTTATAACATCCGCAACATTGCAGAGGATCGTCTAATTTTATGTATGTTTTAATTTCTTCCTGAGATAAAGATTTCATTTTTAGTTCTGCAAATTCACTATGATCCCAAATTAATTTATTATTTTTGTATAAACAAACTCCGGAGAACTGCATATGAATTTTTCCAGAGAGCTTAGTTAAGTTTTCAACAGCTTTTGTAAATTCTAAGGGCTTATCAAAGTTTTCTTCCTCTAACACACACATTTGATCTGCTCCTATGACTAGGGAACCTGGATATAGTTTACTAACGTGTTTTGCTTTGGCTTTTGCGAGCTCTATAACTCTTTCAAGAAAACTTTCTTCTATAAAAGTAGACTTAATAATATCTTCATCAACTTCAGAGGTAATAACATCAAAAGATATACCTGCATCAATAAGCATTTGCTTTCTAATGGTTGACCCTGATGCCAATATCAGGTCTGGGTCTGGCATAGAATAAATATCTTAGTCTTTCGCTGAATTTATAAGGTTCATAAACTCATTTCTAGTATTTGAGTTGGTCCTGAAGAGTCCTAACATCCTACTGGTTATAGTACTGCTTTCTGGTTTATGAACTCCTCTAGTTGTCATACACATGTGTTTCGAGTCAACAACTACAGCCACTCCTTTTGGCTGTAAAACTTCATCAATTATATCTGCAATCTGCGCAGTCATAGTTTCTTGAGTTTGTAATCTTTTGGAAAATACATCAGCTACTCTAGCTAATTTACTAATTCCTACTACTCTTTGATTAGGAATGTAACCAATATGTGCAGTTCCTATAATAGGGACCATATGGTGTTCGCAATGAGATTCAATTCTGATATCTCTTACAATAACCATTTCATCATACCCTTCTACATCATCAAAAGTTCTAGATAGTATTTCAGTTGGATTATGCTCATAGCCTTCAAAAAATTCTTCATAAGCTTTAACAACTCTTTTTGGAGTATCAAGCAAACCCTCTCTTTCTGGGTTATCTCCCGCCCATTTGATCAAGGTTTTAACAGCTGCTTCTGCTTCTTCTCTAGAAGGTTTTGCAAAAACCTCTGTTATTTTCTTTTCTTTATGTTGTTTCGCCATTTCTTCTTCCATTAAAGTCAACGAATGGGCATTATACATTTTCAATTAAAATTTTGCTTTTTTTACAAAATATTTATATTTTGACCATAAATTAACAAAAGTTTTACTAGGAGAAAAAAATGTCAGATTTCAATAACCCTAATTTTAGCTTAGATCTTAGTGATCAAGTTGCATTAGTCACTGGAGCTTCCTCTGGACTTGGCTATAGATTTTCTAAAGTATTAGCGAAATGTGGAGCAAAAGTAGCTTTATCGGCTAGAAGAGTTGATAAATTAGAGAAATTATCTGAAGAGATAGCATCAGATGGTGGAGAATGTATGGTCGTCCCTATAGACATGGTAGATAGAGATACTATTAGAGAAGCCGTTCAAACTGTTGAAGAGGGCCTAGGTACTGTAAACACATTAATTAATAACGCAGGTATGGTAGATGCGCAATGGGCTATAAAACAAAGCGATGAACTAATTGATAATGTTGTTGCAACTAATTTAGTTGGACCATATTTACTCTCTAACGAGGTTGCCAGAAGGTTAATAGAAAAAAAAGAATCTGGAAGAATGGTTAATATAGCTTCTATAGCAGCTTTCAATATAAGTTCAAATTCTGCCTCAGTTTTATATTCAACAACTAAATCTGCAATCGTAAGGATGACTGAGTCCCTTGCAGTGGAATGGGCTAGAAATCATATAAATGTTAATGCCATAGCTCCAGGGATGTTCTCTTCTGAAATGCTAGATGGAATGTTGGAGAGAATAGGGGATATGAGCCAGAGCCTACCAAGAAAAAGAATTTGTATGCCAGAACAAATGGACTCAACATTGCTTTATTTAGTTTCGCCTTCTTCAGAATGCGTTACAGGTACGTGTATAAAAATAGATGATGGGCAAAGTTCTAGATAATTTATTTCTTTAATAAGTTCTTAAAAAATCTTAAAGCTATATTTGGAAATAGCCCATAAGTAAGAAGATGTTCTTCGTTTTCTGATATATCTTCAATCTCATTTTCTTTGCATAGAGTGCTTAATTGAGAAATTAATTCAGAAAGGTCTTCTTCTGCTTCTTCTTCAATGCTTATGTCTTTCACTTTATCAATAAGAATATTAGAAATCTCTCCAGGTAGTTTTCCATATTTTCCTTGAACTAACCTTATAGATTCATTTGAAAGACGAGAGTAATCTTCACCAGAAACTACATTGAGCATAGATTGAGCCCCTATTATTTGGGAAGCCGGAGTTACTAGAGGAGGGTAACCAAAATCTTTTCTAACTTTAGCAATTTCACTCTTGATGGACTCTAATTTATCTTCATGACCTTGCATTTTTAATTGAGATTCGAGGTTACTCAACATCCCTCCAGGAACTTGCTTAACTAGCATGGAAGAATCGACTCCTTTCATGCTCCCTTCAAATTCTGAATAATTCTCTCTAATTTCTTTAAAGTAATCAGCTACCTCTCCTAAAAGATCCATATTCAAATCTATTTCAGATTGAGAATCTTCAAAAATTGCTACTAAACTTTCTGTAGCAGTATGTCCATAGGTCATGCTCATTGAGCTTATAGAAGTATCTACATTATCTATTCCTGCTTCTATGGCTTTCATATTTGTAGCTGTTGACATGCCGGTAGTGGCATGAGTTTGCATGTGTATAGGTAATGAAATTTCTTCTTTTAGAGCACTAACTAGTTGATAGGCATCATATGGTCTAAGTAAACCCGCCATATCCTTTATGGCAAAAGAATCTGCACCTGAGTCTTCTACTTTTTTTGCAAAGTCTAACCATGTTTGCAAGGTATGCACTGGACTGGTTGTATAGGCCATTGTGCCTTGGGCATGTTTGCCATTCTCTTTAACTTCCTTAATTGTAAATTCAATATTTTGAAAGTCATTTAAAGCATCAAAGATTCTAAAAACATCTATACCATTTTCCGAAGATTTATTAATAAATTTGCTAACTAATTCATTTGAATAGTGCTTGTAACCAACTAGATTTTGACCTCTTACTAGCATTTGTTGTCTAGTATTGGGCATGGCTTTTTTAAACTGTCTAAGTCTTTCCCAAGGATCTTCGTCTAAATATCTTATGCATGCATCATAGGTAGCTCCTCCCCAAGATTCTATGGACCAGTAACCCACCTTATCTAGAGTAGAAGCTATCGGAATCATATCTTCTATCTTTATTCGTGTGGCGAGGAGGGATTGAGAACCGTCCCTAAGAACGACTTCAGTAATTCCTACTTTATTAGGCTTGTTCATCTTCTTGAAGCTTATACCGAAGAGTAAAAAAAATAAATAGAAGTTGATCTAAAAACTTGATTCAATTAGAAAGTAATTTATAGTTTTAAAAAAAGGATTTAATGACAGAGAGAATTACCAGAAGCAATTTAAAAGTATCTAAAGATCTAGATGAGCTAGTTAAAGAAATTTTAAATGGACTAGAGATAGAACCCGAAGAATTTTGGGTATCTTTAGAAGAGATCTTGAATGAATTTGGTCCAAGAAATGAAGCTTTATTGAACAAAAGAATTGACTTACAAAATAAAATAAATGACTGGCATAGAGAGAATCAATCTAATTATGATTTTCAAGAATATAAAGAATTTCTTGTAGATATCGGTTATTTAATAGAAGAAAAAGAAGATTTCTCCATAGAAACAGAAAATGTAGATGCTGAAATAGCAAAAATAGCAGGACCTCAATTAGTTGTTCCTGTAATGAATGCAAGATTCTCTTTAAATGCTGCCAATGCAAGATGGGGTAGCTTTTATGACGCTCTGTATGGAACGGATGTAATTTCTGAAGAAAATGATCAAGAAAGATCAGGCCCCTATAACCCAAAGAGAGGAGATGCAGTTATCCAATTTTCTAAACAATTTTTAGATAAGGCCATACCTCTTTCAGAAGGATTATATTCAGACGTAACTTCATTCACTATAACGGAAGAAGGGTTAGAGGTATTATTAAGTAAT
>Ga0208261_1000801_pt1 | contig 11822 bp, 10 predicted proteins | sample Knorr_S7_td_DCM__FD_185595 | JGI IMG/M metagenome (GOLD analysis project Ga0208261, IMG submission 185595) | Marine microbial communities from Southern Atlantic Ocean transect - Knorr_S7_td_DCM_ad_131m_LV_B (SPAdes) (version 3) | ecosystem: Environmental > Aquatic > Marine > Oceanic | place...
TGATGTTGACGTAGCAGCTATTAACGGTGTCTATCAGTTAAGTAATCAGCCAGCAGCTGGTTCACATGACATTGTTGTAGCAGCCCTAACACCAGCTCTTACGAGCTTAGGAATCACAGAAAGTGACTTAGGGTCGTATTAATGGTTTACTGTCTATCCCTTTCGTACGGTTTCCCCCAAATGGAGAGATAGATGGTTTTGCCGGTGGCCGCACACTCAGCTGGGTGAGGAGCGGCCACCGGCCTAAAAATCGAGATTTAAGCCGATGGTTGTTTTCCAGCTGGGTGGACAACAACCATCGGCTTCTCACTTGAAAATATGTGAATAAAATCCAGTATCTTTTATTTATGCAAGAAGTAACAGTTGGATGGTGGGGCCTAGTTGCTTCTTTAACGATGGTAATTCTCACTGTTGGAATATCACTTTTTTTAAAACTAAAACTCGAACGTGATTTAACGATTGCAACTGGAAGGTCTATAGGTCAACTAGTAATAGCCGGCTGGGCTTTGACACTAGTTCTGAAAGACGAAACATCAATCGCTTGGGCATGGTTATGGGTTGCAGCAATGATTCCATTCGCAGCTATTTCTGCCTCCAGGCGTGAACAGCGCCTCCCAGGTCTTGTATGGACGACAGCATCTGGATATCTGCTTGGGTTGGGAATCAGCCTCTCTGTGCTTTTTTCTTTACAAATTCTTCCTCTTGAATCTCGTGTATTAGTTCCAATTGCAGGAATGATAGTTGGCAACTCACTGAGAGTTGTCGTGGTTGCAGCCACACGACTTGTTGACGCCATACGCGACTCTCAGCTTGAGATAGAAGCCATGCTTTCACTTGGATTTACACGTCATAAAGCTGTTAAAAGAATTGTCTCAGAAACACTCAAGCTGTCTTTGATACCGCAGATTGAGACAACAAGAACAGTGGGAGTTGTGTTTCTTCCAGGGATACTCACAGGGCTCATACTCGCAGGAGTAGACCCCCTGGAAGCTGCGTTGATGCAAGCAATAATACTTTTCCTCATACTTGGTTCAGCAGCGATAACAGGTCTGATAGTCGTTTTATTTGGAGCTCAAAAGTTTCTGACTACCGATCATCGTCTCGAACTACCGGAACTTTAAAAACTCTTCAAGCAGTCACAACCCAATTCGCTTAAACACGAAATAACTTCATTAATTGGAAGTCCTACAATGTTGTCGAAACTTCCTACAAATGAAACTACAAAATTCTTGCCACCGCCTTGGATCCCGTAACCACCAGCTTTATCCAATGGTTCACCGGTCTGTATATAAGTAACGATTTCTTCTTTTGTGAGTTCTCTCCATTTGACTTGGGTAGCAACTATCAAAGATAGACGACCTTTAGGTCCACTTAAAGCAACGCCGGTTATCACATCATGAGTTTCCCCTGAAAGGGTTTGTAGCATTTTTAAAGCCATTTCGGGTGTCCCAGGTTTACCAAAAATTTTTTCATTCACCGACACCACCGTGTCTGCAGCAACACCACATTCACCAACATTTATTACAGCATCAAGTTTTTTAACCGCTAAACGTTCAACCAAAGAATTAGCTGACTCCCCAACAAGAATTGATTCATCTACTTTAGGCACGCGAACTTCAGGCTCAAATCCTGCTTCAACAAGCAGAGAAAACCTTTGGGGAGATCCTGAAGCCAGAACTAAACGGTCTTTTACCTCACTCAACTTTTAACCTCCTGAAACAAGAGCCTCAGCTTCAATATGAAGAGGGGTCAAATCAGAAGGATCATCGAGCCAGCCAGCAGGTAAAACCACAGGTTTAGGTCCATTCCGATGGCTCCTAGGAAGTCTCAAAGCAGAAGGGTCAAATTCTCTGTCAGCCCCAATAGTCGATAGAAGATCGTTCAAAAGTTCTTTTAGATTGTCCATATCTTCAACCATCTGAAGTGAACGCCTCGCAGCAGGTCCAGTCTGGTACCCCTTCAAATACCAGGAAGTGTGTTTGCGAAAATCTCTAATCCCATGAGGACCTGTCCAATCAACCAACATTTGCGCATGCTCAATCATCGTCTCAGCAACCCCACCCAATAGCGGAGGATGTTCAGGGTCTGAACCTCCTAGAGAAGGATCTGAACCAAAAACCGAAGCTAACTGTCCGAACAACCAGGGCCTACCCAGACAACCACGACCGACTACGACCCCATCGCATCCAGTTGAGCGCATCATACGCAAGGCATCCCAAGGCTCCCAAATGTCGCCATTGCCAAATACAGGAATAGATAAAACAGTTTCTTTCAAACGCGCAATAGCATCCCAGTCGGCTTCACCCGAATACAACTGTTCCGCTGTTCTAGCATGCAAAGCTAAAGCCGAAGCCCCCACAGATTCTGCTATAAGACCAGCCTCAAAGTATGTCAGATGATCATCATCTGTACCTTTACGGAACTTTACAGTCACAGGAACAGACCCAGCAGCCTTAACCACAGAAGAAACAATCGCCTCAAAAAGTTTAGGTTTCAAGGGAAGAGCAGCTCCACCTCCACGCCGCGTCACTTTGGGCATAGGACAGCCAAAATTCATATCAATATGATCTACTCGACCTTCACCAACCAACATGGCAGTTGCAGCAGCAATACTCTTCGGTTCAGTCCCATATAACTGGATGCTTCTAGGTGTTTCACCCTCAGCGAAACCGCTTAACCTCTCAGTTTTAGAATGACCCTCTAACAACCCTCGGGCAGTGATCATCTCACTCACATATAAACCAGCACCAAATTTTCGACACAGCGTTCGAAACGGAGCATTAGTAACCCCTGCCATAGGAGCTAGAACAACCGGAGGCCAAATCTCGATAGGACCAATTTTAGGTTTTTTGAACTCATCAGAGATCGCTGTAATTACATCACGATTAATCTCACTTCTTAAACCCATACATAAAGCGTAGAGCCCAAGTAATTATCTAACGCGCTATTCGAAACCCTTGATGACCTAAAGAACTATCCGGCAGTAAACCCATTCTTGCCCCTAAGCGGTACCTGTTGCAATAACTGTCATGGCAAAGATACGAACCGCCTTTTACGACCTTGTCTAAACCCATTAGAGGGCCCTTCGGGTCTCTGACCGGCTTATCTGATTCATGACGTGCGGAAAACCAATCATCACACCACTCCCAAACGTTCCCTGAACAGTTATGAAGACCAAAATTATTTGTAGGAAAAGCATTAACAGGACAAGTTCCAACCCACCCATCTTCAGCATCGTTTTTGTCAGGAAAAGAACCAGTAAAAATGTTGCACATAAAATCCCCACCAGGCTTGCTTTCATCACCCCAAGGAAATCGTTTCTGGTTGAGATCACCACGAGCTGCGAATTCCCATTCGGCTTCAGTCGGCAGACGACAACCAGCCCATTCGGCAAACGCCTTTGCATCAAACCATGAAATATGAACAACAGGATGATTCCATCTAGAACATTCAGGCTCCAACTCAGACCCAGGACCCTCAGGATGCAACCAATCAGCACCTTCGACCTGCCTCCACCATTCAGCACCCAAAACACCTCTAGTAGGCGGAAAATCGTCAGGCAATAAACCTGCGAAAACAAATGACCAGGGAGGGCTCCCGTCTTCGCTTTGCTCAGCCGTGGTCACATAATTCGTATCAGCAACAAAAGCTTTGAATTCTTCGTTAGTCACTGCAGTCGATGAGATTGCAAAAGAAGACAAGAAGACTTCTCTTACAGGCCCCTCACCATCTGCAGGGTATGCATCCTGCTCATTACCCATTAAGAAAGAGCCACCTGACAATTCAATCAGATTCGTTATTGGAACAGATTCAGCCATTGCCTTCTAAATCAAGACTTGAAACGAAACCCCTAATATTTTCAGCTACTTCATCACACGCCTTAACATGCACCATGTGACCGGTATCTGGAACAATTAAAGTTCCCTTAACGTCGAGGTAGCGTTCAAAAACTGCTGCAGATGCAGCAAACCGCTTATCACGCTCGCCTAAAACTAGAAAAGTAGGGGCCTTTACTTCATCTAAGTGGTCAATCACATAAGAATCAACATGCATAGACAACTCTTCTGCACCCTCAGCAAGGTCAAGTTTCATAGCTGCCTGCCTAACAGATTCATTCCATTCTTCGCGGGCTTCAGCTTTTCTGAAACCCGGACCGGAAGCTACAAGAACCAGAGCAGAAACCTCGTCAGGCTTTTCTAAAGCATATGCAAGTGAAAGATAGCCACCCAAACTATGACCAACTAGAACACACGGTCTTCCAACTTCATCAAGTACCGCAGAAATATCTTTCAATGCTTCTTCCCGCTCATAGTTACCCGGTGGGGGAGCTCCACTTTCACCATGACCACGTAAGTCCCAAGTAGTAACTTGGTGGTCTTTACAAAGATTTTCGCTTAAACCTGACCAGACATCTCTGTTGTTAGCCCAACCAGTAATACAAACAACATGTGGTCCAGTCCCTTTGGTTTCACCCACAATAGTTACTTCGCCATTTCGGACTTCAAAGTTGTTCATATTTAACGCAAACCGCGGAAACATTCACGGACGTCTTCTACGAAAACTTCAGGAGTTTCCAAAGAAGCAAAATGTCCACCTTTTTCATGCTCATTCCAAAGAACCAAGTTCATCGAATCTTCAACCCAACGTCGGCGTGGCATCATTAGTTCGTATGGAAAAACTGATACCCCAACAGGCGTGTCACCAGTTGAGCCAAAACCAGGCTCAAGAGTTTTGAACATTTCATAATAAATTCGTGTCGAAGAATTTATGGTTCCAGTGAACCAATAAAGAGAAATGTTCGCTAACAGCTTGTCTTTATCAACCGTATTGAGAAGGTCCCCATCATTGTCAGTCCAACCGTAGAACTTTTCGGTAATCCAAGCTAAAAGTCCTGCAGGACTATCATTCAAGCCAGTGCCAAGAGTCTGAGGTCTTGTTTGTTGAATACGGAAATAGCCATCATCTTCCGCTTGATACCAAGCAGCTCGGTCAAGTAATTTTTGTTCAATATCTGTGACGTCTTCCATGTCATCAGACTTCCCCGGAGGGCCCCCTGTCAGCATTGTTATGTGACATCCAGCCACATTTTCTGGATCCACGCGGCTTATCTCACGGGAAATGATTGAACCCCAATCGCCTCCTTGTACGCCATAGCGGTCATAACCCAAATTCTTAGCCAGTTCGGCAAAAGCACGCGCTATTCGCGTTGGACCCCATCCACGTTCAGAAGTAGGACCTGATAGTCCGTAACCTGGGAGAGAAGGAACGATTACGTGAAAAGCATCAGATTCATCACCGCCATGATCTTGAGGGTTCGTTAAAGGGCCTATGACATCTAGAAATTCAACTATTGAACCTGGCCAACCATGACTTATTAGCAGCGGAAGTGCATCAGGGTTTTTAGAACGTTCATGGATGGTGTGAATACGTTGACCGTCGATGTCGGTAGTTAAATTTTCAAAAGAGTTTAAGTAGGTTTCGAAAGAGCGCCAGTCAAATTCATCTTTCCAATACTCAGCTAGTTCCCTCACCAAATTTGCATCGATGCCATAGTCCCATCCCGCATCGGGCAAATGATCGGGCCATCTAGTTTTTTCTAGACGTTCTTTGAGATCTGCTATCTCGTCATCACTAACGGAGATGGCAAAAGGCTTGAAGTTATCCGACATTTAGGCCTATTAGACGTCTTCAGCTAATTCACGTAGGCGACCCAAAATAGCAGCAGGGTCACCACCAATGGGTGTCACATTAAGGCTTGTAACCCCTGCTTCTTTATAGGCAGCTAAGCGGTCTTTAACGTATGCTTCGTCACCGCACATATTGGACTTTTCAATCAACTCTGATGGAAGAGCAGCTATAGCTTCATCTCTTCGACCATCTAAATAAGCTTCCTGAACTGCTGCAGCTTCGTCAGGAAAGCCGTACTGGCAGCAAAGGTCATTGTAAAAATTCTTTCCTTTAGCACCCATGCCGCCTATGTAAAGTGCAGCCATCGGACGGGCCATATCTCTGTATTGATCAGCGTCATCGCCTATAGCAACTAAGCCTCCTGCAACAACATCAAAATCGCCAAGCTCTGGATCTCTTCTTTTTATACCGGCCTTAACAGAATCACCCCAAACCGTGTCCATTCTCTCAGGGAAAACCATGAAAGGAAGCCAACCGTTAGCCGATGCGGCAGTCTCTTCCACACTATTAGCTCCTAGAGAAGCGACATAAATAGGTATGTCATCTCTAAGCATGTGATTAATAATCTTTAGTGGCTTTCCCAGTCCAGTTCCTCGCTCAGCAGGCAGAGGCAAATCGAAAACTTTACCGTTATAAGTAAGTGGTTCACGCTTCCAAGCCATACGACAAATTTCCATAACTTCTCTGAGTCGAGTTAAAGGCATCGAATAAGGGATTCCGTGGAAACCTTCGATTACCTGAGGTCCAGATGCACCCAAGCCAAGTGTGAAGCGTCCACCGGACAGAGAATCAAGACTTGCAGCGGTCTGAGCCAAAGCTGCTGGAGTTCGGCTGTAAGTATTTAATATCCCACTACCGAGACCAACAGTTTCAGTTTCAGCTGCTAAATAGCCCAACAGGCTTACAGCATCAAAACCATAAGCCTCGGGAATCCAGATCATATCTACACCGGCTGATTCCAAGGCTTTGGCTTGCCTTGCTGATTCAGTCGGATCGTTCGCGTAATTTAAAAGAGTTGATATTCGCATAAATGAATCATTTCAGAAGTAACTGAAGATCTCTAGTTGGCACTGTTATTCTTTTCAGTAACTTACTTTTTGTAAATAAAGTGCAACATTACAGCAATTTTTCGAATGAATAGTTTTCAAAATAGGGTAATTAGTCACAAGTAGCTATTTTGTGGGCGTTTTGTCACCTACCATCAAAGGGTGGCGAATAACTCTCAATCTGAAAAGAAACCGTAAATATGTCTGATTTTTTTAACGCATACTCTCGCCAAGACTGGGAAGAGCTAGCTTTAGAGACATTGTCAGAAAAGTCAATTGAATCATTAAATGAAATTACTGATGACGGAATTGAAATAAAAGCAATTTACAGTTCCGAAGATCAGAAACTGACGAACCCTGCTGGCATTCCTGGCGCAACTCCGTTCATACGAGGAAATAAAACAAGCGGACATGAAAATGGGACTTGGGACATCCGAGCTTTAATCGATGACTCGACTCCCGAATTGGCGAACAAAGCTGCATTGAATGAACTTTTAAACGGTTCAACTTCATTATTTATAGATCCCGAAAAAATTGGAGTTGAGTCTGTTAACGATTTAGATAAGACTCTCGAAGACGTTTTCTTGAATATGACCAGTATTTGGTTTAAACCTGCGTTGAAGGGAACAGAGGTTGCAAAATGGATGATCGAATTATGGGATCAGCGTGATATAGCGAGCTCCGACCGATATGGAGGATTAGGCATAGACCCCATAGGAGTAAATGTAAGAAAAGGATTACAGAGTGATAACCCCCAGAAATTTTCAGACTTACCAGATGTCATTGATAGAACCGGTTTTTCTAAAGCTATAAATATAGACAGCAGTTTTTATCCAGAACTTGGTGGATCAACTTCAGCTGAACTCGCATATTCATTAGCCGTTGCGGTTCACTATTTGCGAGAACTCGAAAAAACAGAACTAGAAATTGAAACGATTTTACAAACCATGTATTTCACTTATTCTTCAAGTAGCGACCAGTTCATGACCATTGCAAAATTTAGAGCAGCTAGACGTTTATGGACACAGATAACAAAAGAATGTGGAGCTACGCCAGAGAATCAAAAGCAAAGTCAACACGCTGTTACTTCCTCTAATGGAATGGATAAAAAAGATCCTTGGTTTAACTCATTCAAAGCCACGGTCGCCGCTTTTTCTGCTGGAATAGGTGGAGCAGAGGCAATAACTGTCATTCCATTTTCTTTCGCAGATGAAATTTCCGGAGGAGAATCAGAAAGGCGCATGGCGCGAAATACTCAACTTTTGCTTGCTGAAGAAAGTCATATAGGGCGAGTTATTGATCCCGCCGGCGGATCGTGGTTTGTTGAGCAACTTACAGAACATTTAGCTCAGAAATCTTGGGAAACTTTTCAAAATATTGAATCTTCTGGAGGCATTGTTGAAGTTCTTAATAGTGAACAAAAAATTCAGGACTTTTTAAAAATTCGGGGTTCTAGTCATGAGTAAAATCCCTAATTTCTCAAAAATTGAACTCGATCAGAATATAGGAATAAACAATGAGGAAATCGAAAAACTTGCATCTACCAATTCAGATCAAGGGCAGGTTGAGCCATGGGAAACAGCTGAGAAAATTTCAATTAATAACTGTTACACCCACAAAGATTTAGAAAGTTTAGATTTTCTAAATGGGTGGCCAGGATTGGCTCCCTTTTTGAGAGGCCCTCACGCGACAATGTATAAAACCAGACCTTGGACAATTAGACAATACGGTGGATTCTCGACAGCAGAAGAATCAAATGCTTTTTATCGAAGAAATCTTGAAGATGGTCAAAGAGGAATTTCTGTTGCGTTTGATCTTGCCACTCACCGAGGGTATGACAGCGACCATCCTCGAGTAGCAGGTGATGTTGGAATGGCAGGTGTGGCAATTGATTCCATTTTGGACATGCAAAAACTCTTTGATGGGATACCACTTGACAAAATGAGTGTCTCAATGACGATGAACGGTGCTGTTTTACCAATAATGGCTTTGTACATTGTTGCAGCTGAAGAGCAAGGCGTACCTACTAAAGCATTAACAGGCACAATCCAAAACGACATCCTCAAAGAATTTATGGTTAGGAATACCTACATTTACCCACCCGAACCGTCAGTGAGAATAATTTCTGACATCTTTGCTTATACAAGTGCAGAAATGCCTCGTTTCAACAGTATTTCTGTTTCGGGGTATCACATGCAAGAAGCCGGAGCAACAGCCGATTTAGAATTGGCTTACACTTTGGCGGACGGGATCGAATATGTGAGGGCGGGTTTAAAAGCAGGTCTGGATGTAGATTCTTTCTCCCCAAGAATAAGTTTCTTTTGGGGAATCGGAATGAATTTTTTCATGGAAGTCGCCAAAATGAGAGCAGCCCGTCTTATTTGGGCAAAATTGATGTCTCAGTTTGAACCAAAAGACGACCGTTCACTATCGCTGAGGACACATTGTCAAACGTCTGGCTGGAGTCTCACTGCTCAAGACCCCTATAACAATGTGATTCGTACGTGTATAGAGGCTATGGCAGCAACGCAAGGCCATACACAATCACTTCATACAAACTCGTTTGACGAAGCTTTGGCATTGCCAACAGACTTTTCGGCAAAAATCGCACGAGACACCCAAGTCTTTCTCCAGGAAGAGACCGATTCATGCAGAGTAATAGACCCTTGGGGCGGAAGTTACTATCTGGAAAGACTCACGAATGATCTTGCAGAGAAAGCAATGGAACACATTGATGAGATTGAAAATTCAGGAGGTATGGCAAAAGCCATCGAGGCTGGAATTCCAAAATTGCGAATAGAGGAGGCAGCAGCAAGAACCCAAGCCCGTATCGATTCCGGACAGCAGTCTGTCATAGGAGTAAATAGGTATCGTCCTGAAACGGAATCAGCAGTAAACGTCCTTAGAGTCGATAATGCTGAAGTCAGATCATCGCAAATAGCTCAGCTTGAAGAGCTTAAAGCTACAAGAGATCAAAAACAGTGCCAGATTGCCCTTGAAGAATTAACAAATGCCGCTGAAAAAAATCAAAACTTATTAGCTGCATCTGTAAAAGCTGCACGGGCGCGAGCTACGGTCGGAGAAATAAGCGATGCGCTTGAGAAAATTTTCGGACGTCATAGAGCGGAGGTGAGAACAATTTCAGGAGTATTTAGCAGTGAAGTAGGCGACAATGAAGCTGTCCAGACTGTAAGAGACCGAGCCAACAAATTTGAAGCTGATTCTGGAAGACGTCCTAGAATTCTTGTTGCAAAAATTGGACAGGACGGCCATGACAGAGGCCAAAAAGTAATAGCCACTGCTTTTGCTGATTTAGGTTTTGACGTCGATATAGGGCCCTTATTCGCAACACCTTCTGAGACTGCAATGCAGGCAGTTGAAAACGATGTGCATGTTGTAGGCGTTAGTTCTTTAGCTGCAGGCCACCTAACTTTAGTTCCCCAGTTAAAAGAGGAACTAAAATCTTTAGGACGTAGCGATATCGCCATCGTAGTCGGCGGAGTAATTCCTCCCGACGATTTTGATGCACTTGAAGACGCAGGAGTGGCAGCAGTGTTTCCCTCCGGAACAGTAATTGCTGAAGCAGCGATCTCTCTCTTAGAGAAATTATCGTGACAGTTGATCTAGATTCGCTTATCCAAGGAGTCCTACAAGGAGATCGTACTTCCCTTGGGCGAGCTCTAACACTTGTTGAGTCGAACAGAGCAGAAGATCGAAAAGTAGTTGAAGAGCTCTTAGGTCATATTTCTTCAAAAACCGGTGAAGCACACCGAATAGGAATTACTGGCGTTCCAGGAGTCGGTAAGAGCACATTCATAGAAGCAATGGGAAGCAAACTTATCGAATCTGGTCACAAAGTCGCAGTTTTAGCTGTCGATCCAACCAGCACGGTAAGTGGTGGAAGCATATTAGGCGACAAAACTAGAATGACTCGTTTAGCAAACACCCCCAATGCTTTTGTGCGACCTTCACCTAGTTCAGGAACTTTAGGCGGAGTAACTAGAACGACAAGAGAGTCGATGGCTCTTCTTGAGTCCGCAGGTTACGACATAGTCATGGTTGAGACAGTAGGTATAGGACAATCTGAAACTGTTGTGGCCGAAATGGTAGATATTTTTTTGGTTTTGATGCTTCCTGGAGCAGGAGATGAATTGCAAGGAATCAAAAAGGGAGTTTTGGAATTAGCTGACATGATTGCTGTTAACAAAACTGATGGGGAAAATGAACCCAAAGCTTTTGAAGCAGCTAAGGACTATATTTCAGCTCTTAGGCTTACACAGCCAACAACTTCTAATTGGACGCCTCCAGTAGTTAATTGCAGCTCTCTTACTGGAAAAGGTCTCGATGAAGTATGGGAAAAAATACAAGACCATAAAAAAATTCTTGAAAACAGCGGCGAGTGGGAACAGCGTAGACAAGTTCAAAAAATGAAATGGATGTGGTCTATAGTGCAAGATCGTTTATCTTCGGATTTGCATGATCATCCTTCTATAACCGAGCAAGTCCCAGAATTAGAAAAAGCTGTCCTAGAAGGAAAAATTAGTGCCACAGCTGCCGCTGAAACATTGTTAGAGATTTTTCGAAAGAACACCTAACCGTAAGCAAAAGTAACCTCAATTTCACTATGTGCCGTTAGACCGTTACTGTGGTTCTATGGACCGACGACAGTTCTTAAGGAATGGACTAATAGGTGCTGCTGGTGTTGGCGTACTTTCGACAGTTGAAATGACTGCAGCATATGCTGCAGAGCCAGGACTGGGTCCCTATGGCTCACTGGAAGGAATCGCCCCAGATGCTAATGGCATAATTCTCCCAGAAGGTTTCACTTCTCGTGTCATCGCTACTTCAGGAGATTTGGTCCCAAATACTACTCATCAATGGCATATTTTCCCAGATGGTGCAGCAACTTTCCCCGATGGAGATGGTGGATGGTATTACGTATGCAACAGTGAGGTTTTTAATTTCATGACAAATTTTGAAAGTCATGGGGGAGTTTCTTCAGTGCATTTCAATAAAGATGCTGAGATTATTGACGCGTTTCCGATTTTGGAAGGTAGCCATTCCAATTGTGCAGGAGGCCCGACTCCT
>Ga0208261_1000802_pt1 | contig 11816 bp, 13 predicted proteins | sample Knorr_S7_td_DCM__FD_185595 | JGI IMG/M metagenome (GOLD analysis project Ga0208261, IMG submission 185595) | Marine microbial communities from Southern Atlantic Ocean transect - Knorr_S7_td_DCM_ad_131m_LV_B (SPAdes) (version 3) | ecosystem: Environmental > Aquatic > Marine > Oceanic | place...
GAGGAGGGGTTTGATATCCACTTTTCTCAGGATCATCCATAAGCATCATCCCACCTGGTAGGGGTGCATAGTTTGCAGCAAATCTATCCATCTTCTCTTTTGGAACATGGAATCCTGTATCTTCCATACCTAGAGGGTCAAATATTCTTTCCTTTAAGAATTCCCCAAACGACTTTCCTGAAACTACTTCTATTAGCCTACCTAGAACATCCATCCCCACGCTGTAATTCCATAGAGTACCCGGGTGAGCAACTAATGGAAGTTTTGCTAAAGATTCGCTCCATTCCTTTAAGCCATTAAATGGATCTTTTGTAGGTTTTGATCCGAAAAAGGGGCTATCTTCAGACGGAGTATTACCTAGTCCTCTCTCCGTTTCCTCTTTTATATAAATTGCTCCTACTGGATCTAGCATAAACGAGTAAGTTAAACCTGAAGTATGAGACGCGAGTTGTTGAATTGTTATCTGAGAGTTAGCCTTTTCAGTTTTTAATTTTCCATTCTCTTCTCCAACATAGACCTCCATCTCAGAAAATTCTGGAAGATATTTTGAAATCGAGTCAGTCATTAGAAATTTACCTTCTTCAAACAACATCATTAAAGCAGCACCCGTAATAGGTTTCGATTGAGAATAAATTCTAAAAATTGAATCCTTTTCCATCGGTAAGTTTCTTTCTACATCTCTTAATCCGTTTGCTTCAAAATGAACAACTTCACCTCTTCTTGCAACTAGCGTTACCGTTCCTGGAATCTTTTTCTCTTCTATTAACCTTCGCATAGTTTTACCTATATGCTTTAGCTTTTCACTAGACATACCAACGTCTTCTGCTTTTGACATTATTTTCTCCCTAAATTAACTGAACTATATAGTAACAATCTTTATAGAAGTGAGGAACGAGATTTAGCTGAAATCTTTGAGCATTTTTTTAAGTTCTAGTTGATGTTGTTCTTCTTGTCCTATCAAGCCTCTAGTATATTCTTCTAAGTAGACTGAAGATCCTTCTACTTTTGTAAGTAACTGTCTATAAAGGTTCAAAGCCTGTTGTTCATGCTCAAGACTTTCTTCCAAAATATCTCTAATCGAATGATTATGAGTCTCTTCAATCACAGCAATTTTTTGACTAGGATGACCATCTAAACCAGTTAGGATCTCGCCAGCCTGTTGAGCATGCATCAACGATTCATTAGCCTGTTCTTTAAGAAAATCTACTATTGGGAGCCTGTGAGGTCCAGTGACCATAAGAGAGTAATGAGTGTATCTGACCACTCCTGCTAATTCGTATTCCATTATTTCATTAAGAAGGTCTGTAACTTCTTTGGTATCAATTTTGTTATGTTCCATATTTACCTTTAATATTTTGGCGCATATTAACAGGTAATTTTGAAATTATTCTCAATGGAAATCGCACTGATAATTATTCTTATTTCGATCTACAAATTGATCTTTCAAAATAAGATAATTAAAGCATCTGATAATCGGTTCAGAATACCTAAGTTATAAACTAAACTTCTAGGAGTTTTCGTTTCCTCTTATTGCAAAGTAAGCACCCAAGAGCAATAAGAATAGTTGTTCACTTGCAAATAACACAGACCCTCTTTCTCCAACAAATATAGACCAGTCAGAATGCGCTATTAGAAGTGCACCAATCATGATAATTACTATAGCTCCACCAGAAGTTCTAGTAATAATACTGCCTAGAATTTCCATTCTAGAAGCAATTAGCCCTCCAATAATGATTCCTAATCCTGCTAGTATTTCTCCCCAAGCTACTAAAGGAGCAATAACGGGAGCACCTGATAATCCTTTAGAGGCTAGCCAACCTATAAAACCTTCTGAAATAGGGACTTTCCCATATCCATGTAGAAAGAATGATATTCCCAACCCTAGCCTCAAAATCCAATGAGCTATTGGCTTGAAAGGTGTAGCCAGAGTTTCTAATAAGTTATTAATTTTATGCATTTTCTCTCCTTAATTTATTTATTTTAGCTTACCTTATAGCAATTGGATTAATTATCATTTGGACAGCTCCTTTGATTTTAGCTTGTCCCAAAACAAAAAGAAATTCTGTTACTCCATCTTTAACCAATGGACCAGTATTCATAGTTTCTAAAATATAGATTCCATTTTCCTGTAATAAAATTCCGTGGCTTGGATATGGTTCATTTGCAACCATTGGTGGAACAACATCAAGTGACCAAGTGTCCGCTCCCACTGCCACAACTTCCATGCTTGCTAGATATCTTGCAATATCTGGAGTTATTCCTGGTGCACCAGAGCCCCACTCAACAGGTTCAGATTCGAACTTTGTATCCGTCCATCCTGTATGAAGTAAGACAACATCACCCTTTTGAATTTTAATTTTTTGAGATTTTGCAGCATCCTTTAAGATCTTTAAGTCAAAAGTAGCTCCCTTTTCTAAATTAGTTACACCAAGATGACCAGCTATATCTATTACTACTCCTCTTGCTACTATCGGTGGTATTTTTTCTATACCTAGCTTTGTTAAACCAGTAATTTGAGCAAACTCTTTTCCGTCATAACAGTTATAAAATTTGGCATCAGTAGTTCCTATGTGTCCAAGGCCATCTATTTGTGAACCTATACCAAACCAACCTTGGAAAATATCATCATTATAAGTTGAGTTAGGCAATCCCAAGACACCAAATTGTTGTGTAGGTTGAACAACTTGAAGTGAAAGTGATCTTGGTGGGTATGCAGGTGTTTCACTATCAATAGTTATTCCTAGGCTATAAGTTTTTCCATATTTAATCAGCTTGGAAGCTTTTAAGACTGACTCAGATGTTATTAAATTAGCATTGCCTATTTCATCTTCTGCTCCCCATTTTGAAGTCTTGCATTCATCTGCATTGAAAATACTTATATTTATGCAAAAGAATAAAGTTAGTAATATTTTTTTCATTTTTCGTCCCATTAAAAATTCAATAAATTCATATAACTCTATCAGATAAATCTATATATTTATTAATTTAAGAAACAAAAGTAATGAACATGAAGTTATATGATTATCCAGGGGCCCCAAATCCAAGAAGAGTAAAAATATTTGCTGCCGAGAAAGGTATCGATTTAGAGTTAATACATTGTGATATGTCGAAGAGGGCACATAAGTCACCTGAATTTTTAAAGAAAAATCCGAGTGGGAAAATACCGGTTCTTGAACTTGAAGATGGCAGATGTATATCTGAATCAGTAGCCATCTGTCGCTATTTAGAATCTATACAGCCAGAACCAAATTTATTTGGTAAAGATGCTTTTGAACAAGCTTTCATAGAAAGCAGAAATAGGCACATAGAATTAGAGCTTTGGATTCAAATAGGCATCTCATGGGTTAATGGGCCTATAGTTGGAAGTATGGGGCTTTTTAATCAGGTTCCAGATGCAAAAATAGCAAGTGATAAAAATGTAAGAACATTCTATAAAAGACTAGATAATGAGTTTAAAGATGAAGAATTTGTAGCAGGAAGCAGATTCACAGTAGCAGATATAACATTATTATCAGCAATAGATTTTGCATCAGAGTTAGTTGATCTAAAGCCAGATAGTGGTCTAGTAAATCTTCGTAGGTGGCATATAGCAGTTTCGAAAAGGCCAAGTGTAGAAAGCTAGGAGATTTTAAAAATAGATTTAGTCTTTTTTAAGGGGTATTATTATTTTAAATAATTTTCTGGATGCCAGATATTTTTATATTAAATGTTTTATAGACTTTCCTCTCTCTTTCTTATTATTTTCCTATTTTCCTGTGCAGCACCTACTACGCAAAATGTATATGTAGATCCAGAAAAGGTTAAGCAAGAAGAAAGAATACAAAAAGAATTAGCTTTTAAGAAATATCTCCAATACCAAGAGAGACTAAGAAAGGTTTCTTATCCAATTCTTACAGAGAATACAGATTTCTGTCCTGATGATATATCTGCTTCGTTAGGAGTATTATGGTCTTCTCTTAATGATTACCCAGAAGAACAGCGTGAAGTGGCTTCTAAAATTTTGGGAGTAAATGAAGGATTAAGGATTACAAGAGTAGAACCAAGGTCTTCTGCTAGTAGAAATGGAATCATGAGAGGTGATGAAGTCCTTTCTATTAATGGGAGTGGCGTAGGCTATAAAAAAAGAGATAGGCAGAAATTCCTTAATAACCTTAGTAAGGAATTCAAAAAAAATCCTTATGGTTCAGTAACTATTGAGATTGACCGTCGAGGTCAACGATTAGATTTTCAATTCATTCCTGACAAAATATGTAATTTCCCTGTTTTATTCAGCGATACGGATGAAGTTAATGCCTATGCCAATGGAGCGGCGGTGATTATCACTAAAGGCATGTTAAGGTTTGTCGAGAGTGATACTGAGTTAGGACTAGTCATAGGGCATGAACTTGGTCATAACGTTATGAATCACATGGATAAAAAAAGAACAAATTACCTACTAGGTAGTATTTTTGATATAGCAGCTGCAGCTTATGGCGTGAATACTCAAGGTGCTTTTGGAAGTGCAGCCATGCAAGTTTATTCTCAGGAATTCGAAGCGGAAGCAGATTATGTTGGGCTCTATTACCTGTATAGGGCTGGATACAATGTAGAAGATGCAGTTTATTTTTGGAGGAATTTTGCAGCAGAACACCCTGGTTCAATACGAGCAAATCATGCAGCATCTCACCCAGCTACTTCTGAGAGATTTATAGCTATGGAATCGGCAATTTCAGAGATAAAAAATAAAGAACTTAACTCACTCCCTATTCAGCCTGAGTTTAGAGATGGAATCATCTATGAGCCATCAGATGGCTCGAACGAAAATCAACCTCCAACTTTGACTGAAAAAGAAAAAGAAATAGAAGCACTAAGAAAAAGAATAAAAGAGTTAGAAAAAGATTCTGATCCTAATAAGAACAACGACTCATCCAAAGAAAAGGCTACTAAGGTATACGAACCTGAAAAAGAAAAGACTAATATTAATTTAGGAACAAAACCTGTGATAAAGCAATCGTATCCTCTGGAAATTTCCATTAATAGAAAACAGATTGATCAAAAAAGCGTAGTTATTATTTTTGATGTAAGCATCGAAGGAGAGGTATTTAACTCATCTATTTATAAATCTAGTGGCGACAGGATGTTTGATTCTCTAGCTCTAGAGTCTGTGAGGAAGAGTACATATTCTCCTTCTCTTCTAGATGGGGAACCTGTTATCTACAGACAAATGAAGAAAAGATTTAAAATTAACTTATAAGGAAAACTTTTTCTCAACATTAAATTTTGTATCTAAAGATATAAAATATTTCAATAATGATTTTTATAATTTTATTCACTTTTATTTTTATTCTGCCAAGAGTATGGCTCAGCTCAGCATTAAGAAGAAATAACGAGGTTCTTGAGAATATGCCCTTTAATGGCTTGGAGTTTGGTGAGCTACTTCTTAAAGAAAATGAACTAGAGAATGTGAAGATAGCTGAAACTGAAATAGGTGATCATTATGATTTAGAAAATCAGGAAGTTAGAGTTTTAGGAGAAAGGCTTAGCAAGAAGAGCATTACCGCTATTTCCATTGTTTGCCATGAAGTAGGACATGCTATTCAACATAAAGAAAAATATGCACCATTAGAACAGCGAACAAAATTAGTTAAAAGCACTTCATGGATTACAAAAATAGGTGGAGGGGTGCTCTACTCGGGAATACCTATCATTTTAGCCACAGGCTCTTTTGGATTAATAAAAATATGTCTCTTTATGGTTTTATTGTCTGTATTGATTTCAGCCCTTGTACATCTTATAACTCTAGATGTAGAGATAGATGCGAGCTTTAATAGAGCATTGCCAATACTAGAAGAAAAAGTTCCTACTGAGTACCATAATGGTTGTAGGTCAGTATTGAGAGCAGCTGCATTTACCTATGTAATTGGCGCTTTAACTAATTTTCTATCCTTAAGGTACTTATGGACTTTGTTATCAAGGTTGAGGTAGAGCATCTTACTAATATGATAATATCAAAGACATGATTTTAGATAGCGGACCAAAGCCAACTGAGAATTTACAACAAGCTAAACTTGATCTTGATAAATTCGGGTTTTGTTTCATACCAAATGTTCTTGTTGGTAATGAATTAACAGAAGCTAGAGATAGACTCTTAGATCAAGCAGAAGCTGAAGAAGAACTAGGATTCTCTTTTAGAGATGGAGGGCCTGATCAAGAAATCAAAATTAAAGAAGGGAGGATAGATAAAGATTCCTTCAGTGCTTCAAATGGAGGAGTTAACCAGAGATTATGGATGTTAGCTAATAAGGGAGAGTGTTTTAGAGATATGGTTATTCATCCTATTGTAGATGATTTAGTAGGTCACTTATTGGGTAAAGACTTTATCTTATCTACTCACTCAGCAAATATAGCGAAACCTGGCGGAGTAAGAATGGGCTTGCATACCGATCAATGGTGGATGCCTCAACCAGTTAAGGCAGGTGAAGGATATATAAGGCCTTCTGAAATCTCTAGAAATGCTTCGAAAAATTTTGTAGAACCAGATATTTCTCTAGGCATCTCTCCTCCTGTTGTTGCAAATTGTATGTGGATGCTCTCAGATTTTACTTCTTCAAATGGAGCTACAGAAGTTGTAGCTGGATCTCATTTAACTGGAGCTCATCCAAATCAAACAGATCAAAGTATATATCCAATCATCAATGCTGAAGCAGAAGAAGGCACTCTTATGGTATTTGATGGAAGGCTTTGGCATGGAACAGGGGCTAATACAGGAAATACAGATAGATTAGGAGTGCTCACTACATTTTGCTCTCCTCAATTTAGACAACAAGAAAATCAAACAATGGGATTGGACAGAGACCTTTGGGAGGGTATGTCAGAAAAACTTAAATCAAGACTTGGATTTAAGGTTTGGAATGCTTACGGAAGGATAGAAAGTTCCTTTGATCACATAATAGATATAAATCCAAAACGCATAAAAGAACTTAAGCCAAAATCTAAAAAGTGAACAAAGACAAAGTAAAAAAGTATTTTTTATCTTGTCCAGAGTCCTATGAAGATTTCCCTTTTAGCTCGGAAATAACTATTTTTAAAGTTAAGGATAAATGGTTTGGGCTTCTTACAGAGAGGGAAGGGAGTTTACAGATAAATTTAAAATGTGACCCAGATGAAGCTTTAATACTAAGAGATCTCTTTAAATCAGTAGTTCCTGGTTATCATATGAACAAAAAACATTGGAACACAATAATTCTAGATGGAACTATTCCTGAAAAAGAAATAGAAGCGATGATATATAGTTCTTATGTGTTGATTGTTGACAATCTCAAAAAGAAAGACAGGCTAGCTTTAGAGGCTAAATATGGGAAACAAGTTTTATATGAAGAATAAAAAAACCACCCTTGCAGGTGGTTTTTTTATTAAACCTATATGGTTTAGAGAAGATCTGCATTCATTACTTTATTCCAAGCCGAAATAAAATCAGATACAAATTTTTCTTTAGCATCATCGCTTGCATAGACCTCTGCAATTGCTCTAAGTTGAGAATTTGATCCAAAAACTAGATCTACTCTTGATGCAGTATTAACTTTTTCCCCTGTTGAGCGATTTGAACCCTCGTAAGAGTTATCTCCTGATGGTTTCCATTGGGTATTCATATCAAGTAGATTAACAAAAAAGTCATTACTTAATTTATCAGTATCTGAAGTAAAGACACCATCTCCACTGGCACTAATCCCTAAGGATCTCATTCCGCCGATTAAGATAGTCATTTCAGGTGCAGTTATTCCTAATAATTGAGCTTTATCAAGCATCATTTCTTCTGGGCTAACAGGACAATCTGACTTGTGGTAATTTCTAAATGCATCAGAAATAGGTTCTAAGACAGCAAATGATTCAGCATCAGTTTGTTCTTCCGTAGCATCTCCTCTTCCGGGAATGAAATCAACTTCTGAACCACAAGCTTTTTCTAAGCCAACATTTCCTGCCAATACGATTACATCGGCTATCGAAGCCCCAGTCTCAGAAGCTATCCCTTCAAGCACTTCTAGCACTTTAGATAGTTGTTCAGGATTATTTGCCTCCCAATCTTTTTGGGGAGATAGTCTAATCCTTGCACCATTAGCTCCACCTCTTAAATCAGAACCTCTAAATGTTGAAGCACTGGCCCAAGCTGTTTCTATCATTTCCTGAATGCTTAAATTAGATTCAGAAATCTTTGTTTTTACAGCGTTGATATCATAGCTAGTATTTCCCTTAGGAATAGGATCTTGCCAGATTAATTCCTCTTCAGGGACTTCTGGTCCTAGATATCTTGATTTAGGACCCATATCTCTATGCAGGAGCTTGAACCATGCACGAGCAAATGCATCTGCAAATTCATCAGGATTTTCGTGAAATCTTTTTGATATTTTGTTGTATTCAGGATCTTCACGAAGAGACATATCAGCTGTTGTCATCATGGTAGGTACTTTCTTTGTTGGATCTTGTGCATCTGGAGCAAGATCTTCCTCATCTGGGTTTACTGCATGCCATACAATGGCGCCAGCAGGAGTTGTAACTTGTTCCCATTCATATTTAAATAAAAGATCAAAATAACCGTTATCCCATTGTGTTGGATTGGCAGTCCAAGATCCTTCAAAACCACTAGTTATAGTATCGCTTCCTTTGCCTGATTTATAAGAACTAGTCCAACCAAAACCCATCTCTTCTATAGAAGCTCCTTCTGGTTCAAGACCAACATTATCATCTGGTCCAGCACCATGACCTTTACCAAAAGTATGACCTCCTGCTACCAGTGCAACTGTTTCCTCATCATTCATAGCCATGCGTCCAAAAGTGTCTCTAACATCAAAACCACTAGCCATTGGATCAGGATTTCCATCTGGACCTTGAGGATTAACATAGATCAACCCCATTTGTACAGCTCCTAAAGGGTTTGCTAAATCTCTTTCCCCACTATAACGCTCACTTGCAAGCCACTCAGTTTCTGCTCCCCAATCAATATCTTCTTCTGGAGCCCATATATCAGGACGTCCTCCACCAAAACCAAATGTTTTTCCTCCCATGGATTCAATTGCAACATTACCCGCTAGGATAAATAAATCAGCCCAACTGATCTGTTTGCCATATTTTTGTTTTATCGGCCATAAAAGTCTTCGAGCTTTATCTAGATTTCCATTATCTGGCCAACTATTTAATGGTGCAAAACGTTGATTTCCTGTGTTTCCTCCACCACGTCCATCACCTGTTCTATATGTACCAGCAGCATGCCAAGTCATGCGGATAAAAAATCCCCCATAATGACCATAATCAGCAGGCCACCAATCTTGAGAATCAGTCATAAGATCATTTAGATCTTTTTTCAATGAATCATAGTCAAGTTTTTTAAACTCTTCTGCATAATCGAAACCTTCATCCATAGGATCAGATTTCTTATCATGCTGATGAAGAATGCTAAGATCCAATTGATTTGGCCACCAATCTTTATTAGAAGTTCCAGAATTACTATTACTAGTTAATGAACCATGCATTACCGGACATTTGTTGTCTTTATCGCTCATAAATAATTTCCCTTTTTTAAGTAAACCTAAATCTATTCTAAGACCTTTTTTTACTTCTAGCTAGATTAGTTTAGTAAATTTAGAACTAACTATTTATCTATAATCTGAGCAATTGATTTAGAAATTGATATAGGAATTTCTTGAGTCCTTACGTTATAGTTTTGATGCTCTACACCTACAAATAAAGTTTCACCACTTACCAATTCCTTGGACATGAGAGAAGAAAGGTCAAATTTTAAGACCCAGGTATAAGGCTCTCCATCATCGGAAGGTGAATTTTCTAGAATAGCATCTCCAAATATTCTTTTATTTTCTCCAACCTGGATCCAAGCTTTATGCTCTATATTCTTTAGAGTTTTTTTTATTGAAGTGTTGCCATTTGAATCTAAACTAAATATAGCTTTTAATTGATTTTCTTTTGGTTCATCATCAATAAAGGCGAGTAGAGCTAAGTCTCCTATGTGAATTTCCATATAATTAATATTAAATAAGGGGTTAATTTTAGAATAATTTATTTTTAAAGCTAATAATAATTATCAATGATTTTTATTCTTACTCTGTTTTTTCAGAAAAATGTGGGAAAATGTATATATCTAAGGAGAAAAGTATGTCAAAAGCTATTTATCCAGGAACCTTTGATCCCCTAACATTAGGCCATATAGATATAGTTGAAAGGGCTCTTCATATTTTTGATGAGGTGACTATAGCAATCGCGGTTAGCGAAAAAAAAATTCCTCTTTTTTCTCTTGAAGAAAGAATAGATCAAATAGAGAAAATTTTTGATAATGACAAAAGGATTAAAGCCATAGGTTTCTCTGGACTTATTGTAGATTTAGCAAAAGATGAAGAATCTAATGTATTAGTTAGAGGATTAAGAGCTGTCTCGGATTTTGAATATGAATTTCAAATGGCAAGCATGAATAGAGCTATGTCTCCTGACTTAGATAGCATCTTTTTGACTCCTAAAGCAAAATATTCTTTTCTATCCTCTTCTCTTGTACGAGAAATAGCATCTATGGGAGGCGAGGTCTCAGAGTTTGTTGATCCAATAGTTGAAGCTGCCCTTAAAGAAAAATTTAAGTAGTTTAATTTTGACATTCTTTACAAAAAACACTGCTTCTTTGACCTATCTTCAGGTTTACTAGAGGTTTTTTGCATTTAACACAAGGTTCGCCTGCTCTTCCATATACTTTTAATTGCTGTTTAAAATACCCAGGTTTATTATCTCCTCCTACGAAATCTCTTAAAGTTGTCCCTCCTTTTTTAATAGCCTTATTTAAGAGGCTTCTTATATTTAGAACAAGACTCTCGAACTCATCTAATCTTACTTTTCTAGATTCTCTATTGGGCCTTATCCCAGATTCAAACAATACTTCAGAAGCATAAATATTTCCTATTCCAGCCACTATTCTAGAGTTCATAATCAAGTTCTTAATTGAAACAGTTCTATTTCTCGAGATTTCAAAAAGATAATTGGCATTGAATTTATTTCCCAGCGGTTCGGGTCCTAGATTTTTAATTAATGTATGTTCTTCTGGGTTTTGAGTCCATAGAAATGAACCAAATTTTCTTGGGTCAGTATAACGAAGAATAAGACCATCTTTAAATAGTATGTCTATATGATCATGTTTTTTAAATTTTGTCTTATCTTCTACCAATCTTAGACTGCCAGACATTCCTAAATGGATAATGATTGATCCTTCAGCAAGATTAAGAAGTAAATATTTAGCTCTTCTTTTTATAGAAAGAAATTTATTTTCTACTAGATTTCTTTTTAATTCCAATGCGGGCACTTTCCATCTTAATTGGGATTGCCTGACATTTATTGTATCTATTTCTTTATTTATTATATGAGGCTCTATACCTCTTAGAGTTGTTTCTACCTCTGGCAGTTCAGGCACTAATTTATTCCATCAAATCGCTTATTTGATACAGATCTTGAGGAGTAAGAGAACCAACTGATGACTTTAATCTGAGTCTTGAAACAATATAATCATATCTAGAATTTAGATAATCTCTTTGCGCTGCATATAGACTTCTTTCTGATTGAAGAAGATCAACTACATTCCTGCTTCCAACATCAAAGCCAATTTTAGTAGCTTCTAAAGAAGATTTAGATGAAATTAACGATTGTTTTCTTGCCTTTACATTTGCAGATTGAGTTTGAACATTGAAGTGATTTGATCTTATTTCACTAGTGACAGATCTTTCAGTTACAACCGTTCTCTGTTTATCTCTTTCATATTGTGCATTAGCCTGTCTTCTCGCTGAATTGATGTATCC
>Ga0208261_1000806_pt1 | contig 11756 bp, 12 predicted proteins | sample Knorr_S7_td_DCM__FD_185595 | JGI IMG/M metagenome (GOLD analysis project Ga0208261, IMG submission 185595) | Marine microbial communities from Southern Atlantic Ocean transect - Knorr_S7_td_DCM_ad_131m_LV_B (SPAdes) (version 3) | ecosystem: Environmental > Aquatic > Marine > Oceanic | place...
TCCTTTACCGCCCACCAGTGGGGGTGTAGCTCAGTTTGGTTAGAGCGCCTGCCTGTCACGCAGGAGGTCGCGGGTTCGAGTCCCGTCACTCCCGCCACTTTAGGGTTGAGAATCGTTTTCAGTTTCAAAATAGTGTGAATATCTGTCCTCTATACAGTTTCAAAAAATACTATATATTAGGAATCACTTAGTATGAAAATCCTCAAGCTATTTGCATTGAGGTACATATTGGTGAAACATGATTACGAACTTTTTGTCAGAATACCTGTCTATAATAATTTTTTTATTTATCTCATTACTATTGAGCATTGGTTTCGTAGTTATTAACTATATCGCTTCTCCAAATAACCCTGATCCTGAAAAATTATCAGCTTATGAATGTGGGTTTGAAGCCTTTGACAACGCTAGAATAGAATTTGATGTTAGGTTTTATTTAGTTGCAATACTTTTCATCATATTTGATTTAGAAATTGCCTTTTTATTTCCGTGGGCAATATCATTAGGAAATATTGGTTTACTAGGCTTTTACTCAATGATGACATTTTTACTGATTTTAACTGTTGGCTTTATTTATGAGTGGAAAAAAGGAGCGTTAGAATGGGAATAGGGTTTTTTAATAAAGAAAAAGAGAAGCAAATTCCGCAGGAGTTTAAACAAATTGCTAAAGATTTTAGCGAAAAAGGGTTTGTAACAACTTCTTCTGAGAATTTAATAAATTGGGCTAGAACAGGATCGCTTCACTGGATGACATTTGGTTTGGCCTGTTGCGCTGTTGAGATGATGCAAACATCTATGCCTAGATACGATCTTGAAAGATTTGGAGCAGCACCAAGAGCTTCACCAAGGCAGTCCGACGTTATGATTGTTGCAGGTACATTGACAAATAAAATGGCAGCACCACTTAGAAAAGTTTATGACCAAATGCCAGAACCCAGATACGTAATATCTATGGGTAGTTGTGCAAATGGAGGAGGGTATTACCACTATTCTTATTCTGTTGTGAGAGGTTGCGATAGAATTGTACCCGTTGATATTTATGTTCCTGGATGTCCTCCTTCAGCAGAGGCATTATTGTATGGAGTTCTTCAGCTTCAGAAAAAAATAAGAAGAGAAGGAACTCAAAATAGATAATCAAAATGAATCTTAACGAAATAAACAAACTGATAAATTCAGAGTTAACAACTAAAATCAAAAATACCAATATTGAAAATAACGAACTATCAATAGATGTTAAGGTAGAGAACTTATACCAAGTAATTTTATTTTTAAAAACTGATGAAAAATGCAAATTTAAGCAACTAATAGATATTGCAGCAGCAGATTATCCGGATGAAGAAAATAGATTTGAAATTTGTTATTTATTTTTAAGTCATGAAAACAATTTAAGAATTAAAATTATTATAAATTTTAACCTGGATGAAAAAATTCCTTCAATAACAAAACTTTATCCCTCAGCAAATTGGATGGAAAGAGAAGTATTCGATATGTATGGAATAAAATTTAAAAATCATCCAGATCTAAGAAGAATACTTACAGATTATGGATTTGATGGTCACCCACTTAGAAAAGATTTTCCTCTCACAGGTTTTAATGAGGTTAGATACAGCGAAAAAGATAAAAAAGTAATCTATGAAAAAGTTAAATTAGAACAAGATTATAGAAAATTTGATTTTGATAGCCCATGGGAAGGCACAAAATATATTGATGAAATTAAAAATAAAGGAAAACAGGATGGCTAAAGAAAAAAAAACAATGAATCTAAATTTTGGACCTCAGCATCCTGCAGCACATGGAGTTTTGAGACTAATATTAGAGTTAGACGGCGAACTTGTTGAAAAAGTTGATCCCCATATAGGTTTACTACATAGAGGTACTGAAAAATTAATTGAACATAAAACTTATGCCCAGGCACTACCTTACTTTGACAGACTTGATTATGTTGCGCCAATGAATCAAGAACATGCTTTTGCACTGGCTACTGAAAGGTTATTAGATATTCAGATACCAATAAGAGCACAATATCTAAGAGTTATTTTTTGTGAGATCGGAAGAATTTTAAGTCATTTACTTAATATAACAACACAAGCACTTGATGTTGGAGCTTTGACACCTTCTCTTTGGGGGTTTGAAGAAAGAGAAACTTTAATGACATTTTACGAAAGAGCCTCAGGTTCAAGATTGCACGCAAATTATTTTAGAACCGGAGGAGTGCACCAAGATGTCCCTAATAATCTTTTAATTGATATTGGAAAGTTTTGTGAGACGTTTCCAAAAATAATAGATGATCTGGAAAATTTATTGACCGACAATAGGATTTTTAAGCAGAGAAATGTTCAGATAGGAATTGTAACAAAAGATGAAGCTCTTGCTCATAGTTTTTCTGGCGTGATGTTAAGAGGTTCGGGCGTAGCATGGGATCTAAGAAAATCACAACCATATGAGTGTTACAAAGATTTAGATTTCAAAGTGCCTGTAGGTAAAAACGGGGATTGTTACGATCGATATCTTTGTAGAGTTGAAGAAATGAGAGAGAGTGTAAAGATAATTCAGCAATGCTTAAAAAAAATACCATCAGGTCCAATAAAAACTGTTGATGGAAAGGTGTCGCCACCAACTCGAGATCAATTAAAAGAGTCAATGGAAGCTTTAATTCATCACTTTAAACTTTTTACTGAGGGATATCGGGTACCTAAAGGAAAAGTTTACACTGCAGTAGAGGCTCCTAAAGGAGAATTTGGAGTATATCTTATATCGGATGGAAGCAGCAAACCTTATAGATGTAAAATAAGAGCTCCGGGTTTTTCTCATCTTCAAGCAATGGATTATTTACTTAAAGGACATATGTTAGCTGACGTACCCGCAGTTTTAGGCTCTCTCGATATTGTGTTTGGGGAGGTTGATAGATGAGTCTAAAAAAAATTCACGATAAACAACCAGATAAATTTGAGTTCACAGAAACCAACCTAAATTTAGCTGATAAAATTTTAAAAAAATATCCACCAGACCAAAAAAAGAGTGCTGTTATGCCATTACTTTATTTAGCACAAAATCAGAATGAAAATTGGATACCCTTAGCGGCAATGAAATATATAGGTAAATTTCTTAACATGCCTTATATAAATGTTTACGAAATAGCAACTTTTTACAGCATGTATAATTTAGCTCCTGTTGGAAAATATTTCGTTCAAGTTTGTACGACAAGCCCTTGTGCTTTAAGGGGTGCTAATAAATTAGTAGATATTTGTAAAGAAAAGATATCTAAAAATCAAAATGAGTTATCGCAAAATGGAATGTGCTCATGGACTGAAGTTGAGTGTTTAGGTGCCTGTATAAACGCACCAATGATGCAAGTAAATGAAGATTATTACGAGGATCTAGATGAAACAAATACAACAAAAATATTAAATTCTTTTTTAGAGGACAAGCCTTTAAAACCAGGGTCTTACAGAAATAGAAAAAATTCTGCACCTGAAAAAAATCAAATACTTATAAATGGACATAAAAATGCTTAAAGAAGAAAATAAAATTTTTAAAAATTTATATAACGAACATGGTTGGGAGCTAGAAAATGCAGTAAAAAGAGATGATTGGTTAGATACCAAAAAAATTATCGATAAAGGAAGAGACTGGATTATAAACGAGATTAAAACATCAGAGCTAAGAGGTAGAGGAGGGGCTGGTTTTTCAACAGGATTGAAATGGTCATTCGCACCCAAAAAAGTCGGTTCAAGACCACATTACTTAGTCATTAACGCAGATGAATCTGAACCTGGAACCTGTAAAGATAGAGATATACTTAGATTTGAGCCTCAAAAATTAATAGAAGGATGTTTAATTGCCTCCTATGCAGTTAACGCAAAAGTTTGTTATGTTTATATAAGAGGCGAATACTCAAATGAGGGTAAAAGACTTCAGGAAGCAATAGACCAAGCTTATTCAAAAAATTTTATTGGTAAAAATGCATGTAATACTGGATGGGATTTAGATATTTATATTCATTATGGTGCTGGTGCATATATATGTGGTGAGGAAACCGCACTTCTCGAAAGCTTAGAGGGTAACAAAGGACAACCAAGATTAAAACCACCCTTTCCTGCTTTAGTCGGACTTTATGGCTGTCCAACAATTGTTAATAATGTTGAAACAATTGCTGTAGTTCCAACGATACTAAGGAGAGGAGCTAAATGGTTTGCATCTATGGGAAGACCAAAAAATACCGGTACAAAAATATTTTGCATTTCTGGAAACGTAAATACACCTTGTAATGTTGAAGAGGAAATGGGAATCCCATTAAAGGAACTCATAGAAAAACATGCTGGTGGAGTAATAGGTGGGTGGAAAAATCTTCAAGCTGTAATCCCCGGGGGATCTTCAATGCCGATGGTTCCAAAAGATATTTGTGAAACATTAAGAATGGATTTTGACTCATTAGTAGGTGTAAAAAGTGGATTAGGCACTGCTGGAGTAGTAGTAATTAACAAAGATGAAGACATAATTAAATGTATGGCCAGAATTGCAAGATTTTACAAACACGAAAGTTGTGGTCAATGTACTCCTTGTAGAGAAGGTGCTGGTTGGATGTGGAGAATACTTGAGAGAACAGCAAAAGGAGAAGCTACGCATAAAGATATTGACTTGCTGTCAGATGTTACGAAACAAATAGAAGGCCACACTATATGTGCATTCGGCGAAGGTTCTGCATGGCCAGTTCAAGGGCTCTTAAGACACTTTAGGAAAGAGATTGACAAAAGATGTACCGCAGATCCGATTTTTAAGAAAAAAAGAAAAATTCCTTACTTAATTGATCAACATAACTTAGAGAGCAAAGATGCCTAAAATATTTATTAATAATAAAGAGATAGAATTTCAAGAAGGGATGACAGTGTTACAAGCATGTGAACTTGCGGGAGCTGAAATTCCAAGATTTTGTTATCATGAAAGATTATCAATAGCGGGTAATTGTAGAATGTGTTTAGTTGAAATGGAGAAGTCATCAAAACCCATAGCATCATGTGCTATGCCAGCTACTGATGGAATGAAAATCAAAACAAATACTCAAATGGTAGAGAAAGCAAGAAAAGGGGTAATGGAATTTTTACTTGTGAATCATCCTTTGGATTGCCCTGTTTGTGATCAAGGTGGTGAATGTGATCTACAAGATCAATCGCTTTACTATGGTTTTGATAGTTCAAGGTTTAAGGAAAATAAAAGGTTGGTTAAAGATAAATATATGGGACCTTTAATTAAGACTCAAATGACCAGATGCATTCATTGTACACGATGTATCAGATTTGCAACTGAAGTTGCCGGAGTATCCGAACTTGGCGCAATAGGTAGAGGAGAAGATATGGAAATAACAACATATTTAGAAAAATCCATGACCTCAGAATTGTCAGGCAATGTAATTGATCTTTGCCCCGTTGGTGCTTTAACATCAAAACCTTATGCTTTCGAAGCAAGACCCTGGGAATTAAAAAAAACTGAAAGTATAGATGTCATGGATGCGGTAGGATCTAATATAAGAGTTGATAGTTATGGCTGGGAAGTGAAAAGAGTTTTACCAAGACTAAATAATTCAATTAATGAGGAGTGGATATCGGATAAAACAAGATACGCATGCGACGGGTTATTAAAACAAAGATTGGACAAAGTTTATATTAGAAGAGAAAATAAATTAGTCGAAGCAAGTTGGGATGATGCGATTAATTTAATTTCTTCGAAAATTGATTCAACCGATAATGATAAAATAGCTGGTCATATTGGCGGACTTAATAGTATTGAAACTATAAATTCATTTAAAAAATTTTTAGAAGAAATTAACGTAAAAAATTATGAATTCAGAGAAAAAGATTTTTATGTAAATCCTGAAGAAAAAATGAACTATATTTTCAATTCATCAATACAAGGAATTGAAAAATCTGACCTTTTATTACTCGTAGGCGCTAACCCAAGACTCGAAGCAACAATTTTAAACGCTAGAATCAGAAAAACTTATTTAAAAAATAAACTACCAATATTATCTATCGGTGATCCTGGTGATTTAACCTATCCTTACAAAGTAATTGGTACAAAAACTGATGATATTAAACAAATCTTGGAAGGAAAAAGTGAGATTAACAATTTATTTAAAAAATCTAAAAACCCATTAGTAATCATTGGTGAGTCAGCACTGGAGCTAAAGTCTGGCAAATATATTTTGGAAGGTTTAAAAGATTTCTTGCATAAAAATAAATTTATAAATGAAAATTGGAATTCTTTTAATATATTAAGTCAAAATGCAGCTACTGTCGGTGCTTTGGATTTAAATTTCTTAAATAAAGAAAATGGAAGCGGAAATTTTTTTGATAAACTAAAAAATCATATTTTTGAATTATTATATTTTGTTGGATCTGATGAATTAAACTTTCAAAAAAATAATGAATTTATTATTTATCAAGGAAGTCATGGCGATAGAATGGCTGAAATAGCAGATGTAGTATTACCTAGTCCAGCATATACAGAGCAAAATGGATTTTTTATAAATTTAGAGGGAAGATTGCAGAAAGCTTATAAAGCTACAAACCCAATAGGAAATGCAAAAGAAGATTGGAAAATATTTAATCTTATTTGTAATAAATTAAAAAATAAAAATTTATTTACAAATTATAAGGACTTAATAGATGATAGTTTGTCAAAAATAAAAGATAGTAAAAATATAGATACATTACCTGTAACTCAAACAAAAAAAATAAATTTAAGCTCAGGAAATTTTTATAGCGAGGACGTTTCAATAAGACCAATTGATTATTACTTTAGCAATCCAGTTGCTAGAGCATCAAAAACTATGAGTGATTGTAGGGCTGAAAAAATTATAAATATTGAGAATAGAAAGATAGGTTAAATGGAATATTTAATAGTTCTATATAATGAGGTTTATAAAATCTTATTCTTATTAATACCAATCTTGGTCTCCGTGGCTATGATAGTCTGGTTTGATAGAAGAGTTTGGGGTTTCGTTCAAAAGCGTAAAGGGCCAAATGTAGTCGGTCCATTCGGATTATTTCAAACCTTAGCTGATGCATTAAAGTATATATTCAAAGAAATAATTATTCCCGCAAGTTCCAATAAAGTTATTTTTATTTTAGCACCAATAGTCACGATGACATTAGCTTTATCTGCATGGGCTGTAATTCCTTTAAGTGAAAAGATGGTAATCGCAGATATAAATGTTGGGATACTTTATATTTTTGCAATTTCCTCTTTAGGTGTTTATGGAATTTTAATGGGAGGCTGGGCATCAAATTCTAAATATCCTTTTCTCGGTGCAGTAAGATCTGCGGCACAGATGGTTTCTTATGAAGTATCAATTGGAATAATTATTATAAATGTTCTTTTGTGTACAGGCTCTTTGAATTTAAAAGAAATCGTTTTAGCACAACAGAATTTATGGTTTGTAGTACCTCTGTTTCCAATGTTTGTTATTTTTTTTATATCAGCCCTTGCAGAAACTAATCGACCTCCATTTGATTTACCAGAGGCAGAGGCTGAATTAGTGGCTGGATATCAAACAGAATATTCAGGCATGATGTACGCAATGTTTTGGCTAGGTGAATATGCAAATATTCTTTTGATGTGCGCACTTGGTTCTATACTTTTCCTTGGAGGCTGGTTATCACCCATTGATGTCTATCCATTAAATTTAATTCCTGGTGCTGTATGGATGATAATAAAAATTTTAATCTTATTTTTTATGTTTGCAATTATTAAAGCAATAGTTCCAAGATATAGATACGACCAACTTATGAGATTAGGCTGGAAAGTATTTTTGCCTTTTTCATTAATATATGTTGTTTTGACAGCAAGTTTTTTAATTTATTTTGATTTACTTCCAAACAAAGGAATTTAAATGAAGCTAAACCGTATTTTAAAAATCATTTTTTTATCAGAATTTATAAAATCTATAGCAATTGCTTTTAAGGAGATTTTTAAGAATAAGAAAACAATAAACTATCCATTCGAAAAAGGAGCAATAAGTCCAAGATTTAGAGGAGAACATGCTTTAAGAAGATATCCAAATGGAGAGGAAAGATGTATTGCCTGCAAATTATGTGAAGCCGTATGTCCTGCTCAAGCTATAACCATTGAGTCTGAAGAAAGATCAGACGGGAGTAGGAAAACAACCCGTTATGATATTGATATGCTTAAATGTATTTATTGTGGGTTATGTGAAGAATCTTGTCCAGTAGATGCCATCGTGCAAGGACCGAACTTTGAATTTGCAACAGAAACAAGAGAAGAGCTTTATTACAACAAAGAAAAATTGCTTAAAAATGGAGATCAATGGGAGTCAGTTTTAGCTAAGAATTTAAAACTGGATAAACCTTACAGATAATTTTAATGATAGCACACGCTTTATTTTTTTATTTTTTTTCAATAATAGCAATACTTTCTGCAATTATGGTTATTGTTTCTAGGAATACTGTACACGCAGTATTTTTTTTAATATTAGACTTTATATCAATTGCGTCACTTTTTATTCTTATTGGTGCAGAGTTTTTAGGAATGATGATGATAATTGTTTATGTTGGAGCCGTTGCAGTTTTATTTTTGTTTGTAGTGATGTTATTGAACGTTAGTGAACAAAAGCTTTCCTGGTTTAGAGGTTCAAGAAAAACCAAACATATACCAATAGGTTTAGCCGTTGGAGCAGTAATTTTGCTTGAACTAATTGTTGTTGTTGGTGGTTGGCAATATAGAGATACTTTTTCAGAGACAAAGTTCTTAAATTTTGAAAAAGATTTTACCAATACTCATGCAATTGGAAATGTTATGTATACCGAGTATATACATCTCTTCCAAATATCAGGCCTCATACTATTGTTATCAATGATTGGAGCTATAGTTTTAACCTATAGGAAAAGAGAAGGTGTAAAGAGACAAAGTTATTTTACACAAGTTGGAAGAGAAAGAGAGGACTCTATCAAACTTGTTGAAGTTGAGTCAGGGAAAGGAATAAATTTAGATGATTGAAATTGGCTTAGGTCACTATTTAACTTTTGGAGCAATAATCTTTTCAATAGGAACTCTTGGTATATTTTTAAATAGAAAAAACGTTATCGTTATTTTAATGTCTGTAGAATTAATATTACTTGCAGTGAATATAAATTTAGTTTCTTTTTCTATATATCTTCAAGATATTACAGGTCAAATATTTACAATGCTAATTTTGACTGTTGCAGCAGCCGAAGCAGCAATCGGTTTAGCAATTATTGTTTCTTACTACAGAAATCGTGGATCTGTCAGGGTAGAGGAAATTAACGAGATGAAAGGTTAAATGGAGTACGCGGTTATTTTTTTACCGTTATTAGGAACAATAATTGGATATTTATCTAAATACTTCGGTGATATTGCTTCACAATTATTAACTACTCTTACAGTTTGTGTAGCAGCTATATTATCATTAGTAATTTTTTATAATGGGTTGGTTTATGATAATTATGGAAATTATATAATTTTCGAATGGATCAAGTCTGGTGATTTTCAGATTAATTGGTCAATAAATATTGACCCATTAAGTTCAATAATGCTTGTTGTAGTTACACTTGTTTCAGCATTGGTTCACATTTATTCGATTGGTTACATGAGCCATGACCCGTTTAAACCACGATTTATGTCTTATCTTTCATTATTTACCTTTGCCATGTTAGTCTTGGTTGTATCAGATAATTTCATACAATTATTTTTTGGCTGGGAAGGTGTCGGTTTGTCATCGTACCTTTTAATTGGTTTTTGGTACAAAAAAGAGTCCGCTAACAAAGCTGCAATTAAGGCATTTTTGATAAATAGAATTGGAGATTTTGGACTTGCTATCGGTATATTCTTAATATTTTTTTATTTCGGAACTTTAAATTATAATGAAGTTTTCCAACTGGCTTCAAATTTTTCTGAAAAGGAAATTAATTTTCTTGGTTTAGAAGCAAATTTAATAACTTTAATTAGTTTATTTCTTTTCATTGGTGCTATGGGAAAATCTGCCCAATTTTTTTTACACACTTGGCTACCGGATGCTATGGAGGGTCCAACACCTGTCTCAGCACTAATCCACGCAGCCACAATGGTTACAGCTGGCGTTTTTTTAGTTGTAAGATGCTCTCCAATTTTTGAGTATTCTCAATTTGCTTTAAATATCGTCACAATTATTGGAATGACCACAGCATTCTTTGCAGCAACAGTAGCAATTGTACAAAATGATATAAAAAAAATAATAGCTTATTCAACATGTAGCCAACTAGGTTATATGTTTTTTGCAGCCGGTGTCGGAGCCTATAATGTGGCTATGTTTCATTTATTCACACATGCATTCTTTAAAGCACTTTTATTCCTAGGATCTGGTTCTGTGATCCATTCGATGAATGACGAACAAGATATAAGAAATATGGGCGACCTGTGGAAAAAAATGCCTTTTACTTGGATAGCAATGATTGTTGGAACGCTTGCATTAACTGGATTTCCTCTTTTGTCGGGGTATTATTCTAAAGATGCAATTATCGAATATGCATATTTAAGTCAAAGTAGTATTGGCTATATTGCTACAGCAGTAGGAATAATAACAGCACTTTTAACAGCTATCTATTCATGGAGATTAATTTTTAAAACTTTTCATGGAAAATTTAATAATAAGAATATTTCAAAATCAAAAATTAAGGAGTCAGGTCTATCTATTACTATTCCTTTAGGCATTCTAATTTTAGGATCAATTTTTTCTGGATATATTTTTAAAGATTTATTAATAGGAAAAACCAATCAAGAATTTTGGGGATCATCTATTTTAATTTTGAAAGATTTTGATCATAGTTTGATACCATTATGGATTTTATATATCACTCCATTGATTGTAGTTTTGGCTATACCTTTTTCCTATTATTTGTTTATAAAAAATCAAAAATATTTAGATCAATTAATTTTTAACAATAAAAAAATTTATAAATTTTTGTTAAACAAATGGTACTTTGATGAGGCATACGAAGCTATTTTTGTTAAACCAGTTCAAAAATTAGGATCCTTTTTTTGGAAATCTGGCGATCAAAAAACAATTGATAGATACGGACCAGACGGTATTTCACGTTTAATAAGAAATATTTCTTATAAAGTATCAAAATTCCAAACTGGTTATTTATTCGACTATGCTTTTGTTATGCTGCTTGGCTTTTCTATACTATTAACTTTTTTAATTATAAAATAATGAATTTTCCAATTTTATCATCAATAACATTTTTACCTTTAATAGGAGCTTTTTTTGTATTTTTAACCAGAGGTGAGACAAACCAAGTAAATAGAGGAGCTATTTATGTATCCTTATTTACTAGTTTTGCAAATTTTTTTCTTGTTTTATTTTTATGGTATTCATTTGATAATTCATCATCAAATTTTCAATTTGTAGAAGAGACCGTTTGGATAAGTGGTTTTATTAAATATAAATTTGGTATTGACGGAATATCTATTTTATTTATTTTACTGACTGCTTTTATTATACCAATATGTGTTATCTCTTGCATTAATAGTGTTAAAAATAGATTAAAAGAATTTCTAATTGCCATATTAATTTTAGAGACTTTTATGATAGGTGTTTTCTGCTCTCTGGATTTGGTAATTTTTTACCTTTTCTTTGAAGCAGGTCTAATACCAATGTTTTTAATTATTGGAATCTGGGGAGGACCTAGAAGAGTTTATTCTGCATTTAAATTTTTTCTATTTACGCTTCTAGGGTCTGTTTTAAT
>Ga0208261_1000807_pt1 | contig 11746 bp, 9 predicted proteins | sample Knorr_S7_td_DCM__FD_185595 | JGI IMG/M metagenome (GOLD analysis project Ga0208261, IMG submission 185595) | Marine microbial communities from Southern Atlantic Ocean transect - Knorr_S7_td_DCM_ad_131m_LV_B (SPAdes) (version 3) | ecosystem: Environmental > Aquatic > Marine > Oceanic | place...
AAGAAGCAATTTTAAGAATAGACCCAAATACACTGGATACTCTTTTACATCCCACATTAGATGACAAGGTGGAGAAAAAAATAATAGCTAAAGGTTTACCAGCATCACCTGGAGCAGCAAGCGGCAAGGTAGTTTTTACTGCTGATGAAGCTGAAAGAATGAAAAATCAAAATGAAGATACTATTTTAGTCAGAGTAGAAACTTCACCCGAAGATATTCATGGTATGCATGCTGCCAAGGGAATATTAACTGCTAGAGGGGGTATGACAAGTCATGCTGCTGTAGTCGCTAGAGGCATGGGAAGACCGTGTGTTTCAGGTTCTGGAGAAATTAACATAGATTATGAAACCAAAGAATTTAAGGTTGGGGAACTTTCTATTAAAGAAGGAGATAACATAACTATTGATGGAGGAACTGGAAATGTTATGAAAGGAATAGTTCCAACAGTTAAACCAGATATCTCAGGTTATTTTTCAACAATAATGAAATGGGCAGACAGTTTTAGAAAATTAAAAGTTAGAACAAATTCTGAAACACCACAAGATACTAAAATGGCTAGAAATTTTGGAGCCGAAGGTATTGGACTGTGTAGAACTGAACATATGTTTTTTGATGAAGAGAGAATTTTATCTGTAAGACAAATGATAGTTTCAAAAGAATTAGATGATAGAAAAATTGCCTTAGAAAAATTACTACCTTATCAAAAGAACGATTTTAAAGAAATTTTTAAAATTATGAGAGGCTTACCAGTAACAGTTAGACTTTTAGACCCGCCTTTACATGAATTCCTTCCAAAAACCGATAAAGATATGGAAGATTTAGCAAGATCATTAAATTTAGGTGTAAAAGAAATAAAAAATAGGGTGTCAGAGCTACATGAACTAAACCCTATGTTGGGCCATAGAGGATGTAGACTGGGCATATCTTTTCCAGAAATTTATGAGATGCAATGCAGAGCAATTTTTACTGCACTTATAGAATGTAAACAAGAAAAAATACAGTCAGTTGTACCAGAAATAATGATACCGCTTGTATCAACAGAAGATGAGCTGGGAATAATGAGGAAGCTGGTTGATAAAGTAGCCAAAGATATTCAAAAAGCCAACAAAGTAAAAATTAATTACTTTATTGGCACCATGATAGAATTACCACGCGCAGCGTTAAGAGCAGCACCAATATCTAAATACGCAGATTTTTTTAGTTTTGGAACGAATGATTTAACACAAACTACTTTTGGTATAAGCAGAGATGATTCTGGAAAATTTTTAAATGATTACATAGATCATAAAATTTTTAATAACGATCCTTTCGTTAGTATTGATAAAGATGGAGTGGGAGAATTAGTAAAAATTGCTTCGCAAAGAGGAAAAAATCAAAATAAAAAACTTAAACTAGGCATTTGTGGGGAACACGGTGGTGATCCTAAAAGTATTGAATTTTGCTCAAAAGTTGGATTAAATTATGTATCGTGCTCACCTTTTAGAATTCCAATTGCTAGATTAGCAGCTGCTCAGGCTGAGCTTAGAAAGTAATCTAAAATTATGGTTATAGCCGGCAGATCTAAAGAGTATTATGCAAAAAATCCAAGCTATCATGTTGAAGATGCAGGCTTTAAATGGAATAACTTCAAAAAAGCAATTATTCTATCTAAAATCGATTTTAGCAATATTAATAGCATCGGTGAAATAGGTTGTGGCTCAGGGCAAATTCTTTCATTTGCAAAAAAAAGTGGATTATTTAATGATACCGAATATGTTGGTTATGATACTAATCCAGATGCAATTAATTTAGCAAAGAGTCTTGACCCATCAATAAAATTTTTTAATGAAGATTTAGTAAATAAAAATTTAAAAAAAAAATTTGACATATTGATAGTTTCTGATGTTTTCGAACACGTTGATGACTATTATGGTTTTTTACAAGTGTTAAAGAAAAAAGCCAAATATTTAATATTTAATATTCCCTTACAAATGAACCTTATTTCTTTATTAAGGAGAAAAAATATTTTTGAAATTTCCTATAACCAGGTAGGTCATTTACACTTTTTTTCAAATAAAACAGCTAAACTGGCACTAGAAAAAAATGGTTACCAAATTTTACACACTTCTTATGCTAGAAATAGATTTTTTGAAATAAAAAAGAAATTTACAATTAAAAAATTTTTAATTGCTATACCTGAGTTTTTGTTAGGTTTAATCAATGAAGATTTATCTAGTGATATTTTTGGCGGGTATTCATTAGTGGCCATTACAAGGCCAGGGTAAAATCTATTGCTGAATTTGAGTGAGTAATTTTTCCGATAGAAATTCGCTTAACCCCAGTATTAGCAATTTTTCTTACATTGCTAAGTGTCACTCCACCCGAAGCTTCAGTTTCATAAAATCTTTTTGACATTTTAACTGCTTTTCTAAGATTTTTAGGACTCATATTATCAAATAATACTCTGTTAAATTTTAATCCTAGAATTTTTTTTAATTGACTTAAGTTATCTACTTCTACAGTTATTTTATTTCCTTTTTTATTCTTTATAGCTCTTTTAACTAGATTATAAATATTTTTATCAACAGAAATATGATTGTCTTTTATTAAAATTTCATCGCTTAAATTAAATCTATGATTAATTCCACCCCCGAGTCTTACTCCATATTTTTGTATCAATCTTAAATTTGGTAATGTTTTTCTGGTACAACATATTTTACAGGATTTACCTTTTATTTTTTTCACAAATTTATTTGTAGTTGTTGCCACACCTGAAATTAATCCTAGAAAATTAAGAGCAACTCTTTCACTTTTAAGAATACCTGAAGCTTTACCTTTTAATATAGCTATTACTTTACCTTTATTTACTTTTTTTCCATCTTTTGTTTTAGCTACAAAAGTTATTTTTTTGTCTGAAATTTTGAAAGCAATCTTTGCAAAATTCAATCCCCCAACTACACAGTTTTGACCTGCAATTATTTTTGCAGTTACATTTTTATTTTCAATGACTCTGGTTGTGATGTCACCATAAGGCCTAAGATCTTCCTCAAGGGTTTGTTTAACAATTGATTTAATATATTTTTGATTAATTTTTTGCACTCAAAATTATCTACCAATTTCTGCCATTCTTAAAACAGATTTTCTTGCCATTTCAGCAATATTGTGTCCAATTTTAATCTCATTGGTTTCGTTTTGTAAGCAATTGTAGATTTTATTAAGAGTTATTTTTTTCATATGAGGGCAAAGATTACACGGTCTTATGAATTGAACATTTGGATTTTCAACCTGAACATTGTCACTCATTGTACACTCTGTGACTAACAAAACTTTTTTTGGTTGATTTTCTTTAACATACTTTACCATACTAGAAGTTGAACCCGCGAAGTCAGATGCACTAATTACATCAGGTGGACACTCTGGGTGGGCAATTACTTCAATACCAGGGTTTTCTTTTTTGATGTCTTCTACTTCTTTACCAGTAAATTTTTCATGTACCATACAAGTACCTTGCCATGAAATAATTTTTACTTTGGTATTTTTTTGAACATAATTTGCCAGGTAGTGATCAGGAAGAAAAATAACTTTTTCAGTTCCTAAAGACTCAACAACTTTTACAGCATTAGCAGAAGTACAACATATATCAGTTTCTGCTTTTACTTCAGCAGAGGTGTTTACATAAGATACAACTGGAACTCCAGGGTACTTTTCTTTGAGCATTCTAACATCTGCACCAGTAATAGATTCTGCCAAAGAACAACCAGCTTGCATATCTGGTATTAAAACTTTTTTACTTGGATTCATCAATTTAGCAGTCTCAGCCATGAAGTGAACACCGCACAAAACTATTATCCTAGACTTGGTTTTTGCAGCTTCTAATGCGAGCGCTAAAGAGTCGGCCGATATATCAGCAACCCCATGGTATATTTCTGGGGTTTGATAATTGTGAGCTAATATTACAGCATCTTTCTCTTTTTTTAATTTATTAATTTTTTCAATAATTGGAGCATGAAATTTCCACTCTACTTCTGGTACAACTGAGGAAATTTTTTTATAAATTTGCTCTAAATTCTCTGAGGACATATAAATAATTTATCAACTTGAACATAAAAAGTCATTCATTTATTGTCGCATATATAGGTAGTGCGGTCGTGCTGAAATTGGTAGACAGGCACGCTTGAGGGGCGTGTGGGTTTCCCGTGAGAGTTCGAGTCTCTCCGACCGCACCAAAAAATTTATGAGTACAGTTGTATTTTTAGCAGTTTTATTTGCAGCATTCTTACATGCTTTATGGAATAGTATGGTTAAGTCACATAAAGATAAACACGTAGCTGTTACAGCAATTGTTTTAGGACATGTACCTGCATCTTTAATAGTAATTTTTTTAGTACCAATACCAGCTGTTGAAAGCATTCCATATATAATAGCAAGCGCAATTATCCATCAAGGTTACCAATGGTTCTTACTTACAGCTTATCAATACGGAGACTACACAAGAGTTTATCCTATTGCTCGTGGATCAGGACCTGTAGTTGTTACAATTGTTTTGCTACTATTTTTTGGAGTGACTTTAAGTGCATATGAATTATTAGGGATCATAGTTATTTCCATTGGAATTATAAGTATCAGTACTCAAGATCGGAATTCATTGTTTCCATGGATTGCTCGTAGAAATGCTAAAGCTATTAGTTATGCTTTGTTAACCGGATTATTTATTGGGGGATATTCAATAGTTGATGGATATGGTGCAAGAGCAAGTTTATCTGCACTGAGCTTTATGGGTTGGTCATTTATTGTTAATGCATTAATTTTTCCAATACTTTTAAAAGTTATGAATAAAGGCGATGTTGTAAAAAAAGTTTTTACAGAAGCTAAGTTTTTATTTTGGTTTGGTGGAACTATTTCGTACATTGTTTATGGAATTGTCGTATGGGGTTTTACGGAAGCACCTATACCACTTGTAAGCGCGCTAAGAGAAACAAGTGTAATCATAGCTCTTTTAATAGGTACGTTTTTCCTTAAAGAACGTTTCACTATACTTAAAGCTTTATCTATTTTTATTATTTTCTCCGGGGTTGTTTTACTTAAATTTTTTTAAAAAAGACCTTCTATATCTCCTTCATCATTCAATTTAATAGAATCAGCTGCAGGAATTCTTGGAAGTCCAGGCATGGTCATTATTGAACCACAAACAACAACCAAAAATTCTGCTCCGCTTGACAATCTAATTTCTCTAATTGGCAATATATGTCCTGATGGAGCTCCTTTTGATTTAGGATCTGTGGAAAAGCTATATTGAGTTTTGGCGATACAAACTGGGAACTTTCCAAAACCAGCTTTCTCTATCTCTTTAACCTGTTGTTTGATTTTTTCGTCAACCTCAATTCCTTTTGCTCTATAAATTTCTTTTGCTATTTTCTCTATCTTTTCCAAAACCGGGATATCATCACTATATAAATATTTGAACTTATTTTTTTCACTTTTTTCACATAGTTCAATAACATTATTTGCTAGATCTTTTGTTCCTTCTCCACCGTTAGCCCAATGTTTACATAAGTTTACTTTGACTTCTAGTTTAGAACAAAATTCTTTAATGATCTCGACTTCTTTATCAGTATCCATAACAAAATGATTTATTGCCACAACAACTTCTAAACCAAACTTTTTTAAATTTTCTATATGCCTTTCTAGATTCGGAAGACCCTTTTTCAGCGCATCTATATTTTCTTTTTTAAGATCATCTTTCTCTACTCCTCCATGCATTTTCAATGCTCTTATAGTTGCAACAAGAACAACACAACTAGGTTGAATTCCTGCTTTTCGACATTTAATATTCAAAAATTTTTCAGCACCAAGATCAGCACCAAAACCAGCTTCTGTAACAACATATTCGGATAATTTTAAAGCAGTTTTTGTTGCAAGGATCGAATTACAACCATGCGCAATATTTGCAAAAGGACCTCCATGAATAATTGCCAGATTATTTTCTAAAGTTTGAACTGCATTAGGTCTTATTGCTTCTTTAAGCAATACTGTCATTGGCCCATGAGCTTTTAAGTCTTTTGCATAAATAGGTTTTTTATCTTTTGTATAAGCAACTGTAATATTTCCTATTTTTTTTTCTAAATCTTTTATGTTATTGGACAAGCAAAAAATAGCCATTACTTCAGAGGCTACAGTAATATCAAAACTATCATCTCGTGGTACATTGTTTTTTAATTTTTCCAGATTAATTTTTATTTTCCTCAATCCACGATCATTCAAATCAACTACACGCTTCCAGACTATATTTTCAGGATCTATATTTAATTTATTCCCCCAATAAATATGATTATCTATCAAAGCTGACAAAAGATTATGGGCTGAAGTGATTGCATGAAAGTCACCAGTAAAATGTAAATTAATTTGCTCCATAGGTATAACTTGTGCATAACCGCCTCCAGCTGCTCCACCTTTCATACCAAAGGATGGTCCCAAACTAGGCTCTCTTAAACAGACAATAGATTTCTTTCCAATCTTATTTAAACCATCGCTTAAACCAACAGATGTAGTTGTTTTTCCTTCACCTGCCGGGGTTGGAGTTATAGCCGTTACTAGAATTAAGTTACTTTTTTGTTCTTTTAATTTTTCAATGTACTCAAAATTTAGTTTTGCTATATGACGACCCATGGGACTAAATGACAAAGGATCATTAGGAACATTAAATTTTTTAAGCACATCCCCAATAGGTTTAATTTTAGCAGCTCTTGCAATTTTAATATCAGACATAAAATTAGTTATCGGCCCTCTATATCTAAAAAAGGCTGATCTGTATATATACTTTTATTAATTTAAGATTTTTTAAATATATGACTAAAGACCCCTGACCAAATCCTTTTATAGTCTTTCTTCCTTAAAAAATTAAATATATCACTATCTTCATTATTTTCTTTAATTACCTCAATACAAATTAATTTCGGAGAATATTTTTCAAAATCAAGTGACTCCAACACATCCATGTCGGCTCCTTCAACATCTATATCCAAAAAGTCAATTTTTTTATTTGCAAACTTGGTTTCATCTAAAATTGAAGTTAATGTTTTTGATATGATTTTTTTTATTTTAACTTCCCCTTGAAAACTTTTTTTAATTTGTTCTTTTTTAATAGTTGAAAGCTGGGATAATTTCTTTTGAAAGTACATTTCGATTTCACCTTCATTTTTTGATACAGCCAAATTTAAATTAATATCTCTGGATCTTAATTGATCAAAAAGTTTAATTGAAAAATCGCTTATATCAATATTTATACCTTCCCATCCTTTGTTATAAAGCAGCATTGTGTTATTTCTCTCTATTGGGTGATACGAGCCAACATCAACATAAAAACCATTTTTTTTATTATCAAAATATTTGACTATTTCAATATCTTCACCATCCATCGAGTATGTTTTTCTCTTTAAAAAACATCGATTTTTTAAATACAGATTTTGAAGTATATGAACTTTTTCAAAAAAATTAGATAACATATTTCAATTTTAGTTAAGCCAAGTTGGTTTAAGTAATTTTATTTTTAATCCATCGCAGCTAAAATCTTTTCCCATATAATCTTTGTCAATATTATCAAATCTAATTAGAGCAAACGGATATTGCCCTCCAATTAATACTTTTCCAATACTTTCATTTTTGAAACTTATTTCACTTCCAGATTTAATATTTTCTTTTGTATCAATAGGAATTAATCTTTTTCTAATTTTATTCTTCATTTTCATTCTAGCAGTATTCTCCTGACCTACGTAACAGCCTTTTTTAAAATCTATACCGTTCAACTCTTCAAAATTACATTCCAAACCAAAAAGTTTTTCTTGAAGGTCTTTAGTATTAATTTGAGCTATACCCAACTTATGACTAAAATCATAATATTTTTCTGGTTCTTCTAATTGTAATCCTAATTTTTTAATAGACATATAAAGTTTTTCTAAATTTATAATTACTCTAGCCCCTAAATTTATATTTCTTGGGTCTATTAAAAATGGATCATCTCTATAATTGGTTGTAAAACCCAACTCATTTTTTGTATTGTCTAGGGTAAGAAATTTTTCATTACTTATAGCAGCAACTTGGAATTCATTTGATAAATTTAATATCTCTATTTTTGAATTAAGCTTATACATTTCTAGCTTATTTATGAGATCATCAATTTGGTTTATTTCACAATCTAGAAAATAGCCATGTTTGTGTTTTACAATAATAAAATCAAATAAATATTTTCCTTGAGGAGTTAGTAATGAGGAAAAAGCACTAAGTGTATTGCTTACTTTATTTAAATCATTAGTTACAATGTTTTGTAAAAAATCCTTGGAGTCTTCTCCACTTATGTACACAATTCCTCTATCTTTCAAAATAAATATTTGATCTTTTTTCATATTTAAAGTTTATATTGTATAATATATTTAACAAAATATGTCTGATAACTACAGTCTCATCATAAAGAACGGATCTTGTTATATTGATGGAAAATTTCAAAATGTTGATCTAGCTTTATCACGAAATAAAATCAAAAAAATCGGAAAAATTGAGCTAAATAGTAATAAAGTTTTTGATGCAACTGGAAAAACTATCTTACCAGGTGTGATTGACACACAGGTTCATTTTAGGGAACCAGGAGCAAATGATGCAGAAAATTTAGAGAGCGGGAGTAGAGCAGCCATAGCAGGAGGGGTTACCTCTGTATTTGAAATGCCCAATACCAATCCTCCAACATCAACCTTTAAAGAATTTAATAAAAAACTTACAGCAGCAAAAGATAGAATGTTTTGTAACTATGCTTTTTACTTTGGTGCAACACCAGATAACATGAAAGAGCTAGCATCAGTTAACACGTTAGAGGGATGTTGTGGAGTGAAACTTTTTGCCGGTTCCTCAACAGGAAACTTATTAGTCAGTCAAGAAAAGGATATTGAGAAGGTAATATCTAACAGCAGCAAGATTGTATCAGTTCATTCTGAAGACGAAAACATACTATTATCTAGAAAAAAATTTATTAAAGACGGGGACGTTACCTCACACCCAGTTTGGAGGAATGAGGAGTGTGCACTTGAATCTACCAAAAGAGTAGTAAGATTAGCTCAAAAACATAAAAAGAAAATTCATATTCTTCATGTATCAACTAAAGAAGAAATTGATTTCTTCTCAAAAAAAAGAGATGGAGTAACTTTTGAAATTACACCACAACATTTAACTTTGTATGCTCCTGATTGTTATGAAAATTTAAAAAACTTTAGTCAAATGAATCCACCTTTAAGATCTAAAGACCACTATGATAGATTATGGGATGCAGTTGACGAAACTTTAGTGAGCACTATAGGTTCTGATCATGCACCTCATACAAAAGCGGAAAAAAATAGAAAATACCCTTTGTCTCCATCTGGAATGCCTGGTGTTCAAACCTTACTTCCAGTAATGCTTAATCACGTAAATAAAGGCAAAATAAAATTAGAAAAATTAATTAAATTAGTATGTGAAAATCCATGTGATTTATTTGGGATTAAACACAAAGGTTATATAAAAGAAAATTATGATGCAGATTTAACTATTGTGGATATGAATAAAGAAGTTGTTATTAAAGATGATTGGATTGAGAGTAAATGTGGATGGACACCTTTTAATAATTATAAGGTTAAAGGATTCCCGGTAGCAACGATAGTAAATGGTGAAATTGTTATGGAAAATAGTAAAATTATTTCGCCCGCTAAAGGCAAACCACTAAATTTCTAAAAACCCATATTCGACCAATTGTCTTTTTTATTAAATCTCTTAAGTTCGTCCTTAGAGGTTGGACGTAATAGATAAAAGACAAGGTAGAAAACAATAATTAAAGTGACAGTAATTTCCATAAATAACAATAACTAAAAATTAATCTTTTAACTCTGCGACATTACGTAAATTGGTTTCAAATATAAAATATTTATGATGTATTCATGAAATATATATTAGTTTTAATACTTTTATTCCCTAGTTTTGCTTTAGCTGGCCCGATGAAAATAATCGGCGAAAAAGGAAAACTTTCCGAGGTAACAAGGACTATCACTATTAAGATGCACGACAATTACTTTGAACCCGCGGAAATAAATGTAAAAAAAGACGAAACAATTAAATTTATAGTTTTAAATGTTGGGGAACTAGTGCACGAGTTTAATATTGCAACAAAAGAAATGCATATAAAACATCAGCCTGAAATGATGATGTTAGTTGAAAATGAAATTTTATTATCAGATAAAGTTGATAAAGAAAAAATGAAACAGATGGCTAAAAAAAATCCATCAATGTTACACCACCATTCAAATAGTGTTTTGCTTTCTCCTGGTGAAAAAGGTCAATTAGTATGGAAATTTAGTAACAAAGCTAAAATAGAAGCAGCTTGCAACGTGCCGGGACATTATGAAGTTGGTATGATTGCTAAAATAAGCGAGATCTAATTTATTTATTAATGAACCCAACAGATATTTTATTAAGTATAGCTATAGTCGGTATATACACGATAATTTATATATACCTGCAATCACAATTTAAAAATGATAAAATTAGACTTAAACTGTTTGGAAAGGGCTTTGTTTACGCAACGATAATTACTGGAATTCTTTACTACTTAATTAAATTTATAGCCTCTTAGCTTTTTAAAATATTATTATCTTTAAGATCTTTTTTAATCTCATCTAATATTGCTGGATCATCTATTGTTGGTGGCACTTTGTATGTTTCTCCATCTGCAATTTTTCTAACAGTACCTCTTAAAACTTTTCCTGATCTAGTTTTGGGCAATCTTTTAACAACAATGGCCAATTTGAAAGCAGCAACAGGCCCAACTTTCTCTCTTACTAATGCTACACATTCTTTTGTAATTTCCTTATTGTCTCTATCAACTCCTGCTTTTAAAGCTATTAATCCAATTGGAAGTTGGCCTTTTAATTTATCAGCAATTCCTATTACAGCACACTCCGCAACATTTTTATGTTCTGCTAAAACTTCTTCAATCGCCCCAGTAGACAATCTATGACCTGCTACGTTAATGATATCGTCTGTTCTAGACATGATCCAAACGTAACCATCCTCATCAATATGGCCAGCGTCGTATGTTTGGTAATATCCATCGTAAGTTGACATATAAACTTTCTTATATCTTTCATCCGCATTCCAAAGAGTAGGAAAAGTTCCTGGTGGTAAAGGAAGCTTAACCACAATGTCACCCATTTGGCCGGCTTTATTTTCTTTTCCCTCACTATTTAAAACTTTTAAATCATATCCAGGTACTGGTTTAAAAGCTGATCCATATTTAATTGGAAACTTTTCTATTCCTGCACAATTCGCACTTATCGCCCAACTTGTTTCTGTTTGCCACCAGTGATCAATCACAGGAGCGTTTGAAAGTTTTTCAAACCACTTTATTGTATCTGGGTCAGCACGCTCACCAGCTAAAAACAAAGTATCAAATTTAGATAAATCATATTTTTTGAAAAATTTTCCTTCAGGATCTTCTTTTTTAATTGCTCTTATGGCTGTAGGAGCTGTAAACAAAGATTTCACTTTATATTCTGATATTATTCTCCAAAAGACACCAGCATCAGGAGTACCCACTGGTTTTCCCTCAAACAAAATTGTTGTGCATCCATAAAATAGGGGAGCATAAACTATGTATGAGTGACCAACTATCCAGCCTATATCACTTGCAGACCACCAAACGTCATCTTGATCTATGTTATAAATATTTTTCATAGTCCATTTTAAAGCAACTATG
>Ga0208261_1000809_pt1 | contig 11732 bp, 10 predicted proteins | sample Knorr_S7_td_DCM__FD_185595 | JGI IMG/M metagenome (GOLD analysis project Ga0208261, IMG submission 185595) | Marine microbial communities from Southern Atlantic Ocean transect - Knorr_S7_td_DCM_ad_131m_LV_B (SPAdes) (version 3) | ecosystem: Environmental > Aquatic > Marine > Oceanic | place...
TCCATTATCTTTAAAAAAGAGTTTTGCCCATTTTTTTAATTCACTGTCAAACGGAGTTGAAACAGGAATTGGAGTGAAAAAAGATACCAATGATTTAATAAACTTATTTTTTATGCCATATTCATCCTGAATTAATACTAAATAATTATTTGGGTTTGGATTGGTACAATATTCTATGAGCTCATCTCTAGTTTTGCCACGAAGCGCATTAGGATTTCTTAGGATAAAGAGCTGCTTTGAAGAAAAAATATCAGATTCATTTAATTTATTTATAACGTCTTTAGATCCTATCTCTTCGACTGAAAGCATCATTTTATCTATTTTATTGCCTTGATCAATTGACTCTTGAAACTTTTTAATAAAAAACTGTTGTAGATATTGATCATCCCCCATTAAAAAATAAATCGGCTCGACCTTTCCTTCGGAAAAATTATTTAGCACAGAGCTAAGTTGGTTAGAATTTGAATTAAAGTTTGACATTCTATGTAATAATTAAAGTGATCAGCCCTAATAATAAACAATAATACGCAAAATAGTAAAATTTTCCGTTCTCTAATAACTTTATTAAAATTTTTAAAGCATAATAGCCTGAAATAAATGCAGTTACGGAAGTAATAGCTATTGGAAGCCATATTGTGCTGTCAAATTCATATCTTATATCAATAGCTGTTACAGTTATTGCTCCTAAAATCGCAGGGATTGCAAGTAAAAAAGAGAATTTTGCGGCTTCTTTATTTGAAACACCAGAAATTAATGCAGCAGAAATAGTCATACCAGAACGAGAAATGCCTGGTATGATCGCACAAGCCTGAGCAAGACCAATAAATAATCCTTTCTTTAAATTTATTTTTTCATTCCTCCTGATCGCAAAATTTGATAAAAATAGAACCAAGCCTGTTATAATCAATGCTACAGATACGGATTTAATAGATTCAAACATTTCAAGTATAAATGACTTTGCAGATAAAACAAAAAATACGGATGGCAAAGTACCAATTATTAAAAAAAGTATATATTTTCTCGTTTTTTCTAATCGAATATTGATAATGAGATTTAAGATTTCTTTCCAATAAATCAAAATAATGCTAAGCAGCGTACCAAGATGAGCTGCAACCTCGATCAGATTCCCAGGTAAATTGACATTTAATAAATTTTGAAAAATAACTAAATGGCCAGAACTGCTAATAGGTAGGAACTCTGTTATCCCTTGGACGAGGCCAATGATTATGGCATCAATTAAGCTCATTTATTTTTCCATCCCATTATTGCCAGCATTCTTCCGGCGGATTGACCCTCTCTTCTATAAGAAAAAAATTTATTTTTCTCACAAAAAGTACAACGACTATCAATCATTAAATTTTTTTCCATTAAGCCTTTTGAAATTAATTCATTTTGAAGAAGATCTTTTAAGTCTAAATGAAATTTTAATCCAACCTTAGGCTCTATAAATTGAGTATCGAATAGATCCGAAACTTCTTTGCCAATTTCAAAGCAGCATTTGCCGATTGAAGGTCCGATGACTGCTTTGATATCCAATGGATTGCTACCTTTTTCAATCAATTTATTTAATGCGATTGAAGTAATTTTATTTGCTGAACCCCGCCATCCAGAATGAATTAAACCAAAATGGTTAGTATTTACGTTATATAAAAAAATAGGGACGCAATCGGCAATTAAAATTCCCAATCCAAATTTAGATGAAGTGCTAATAACTCCATCAGTATCAACATATAGATTTGATTCATTTACTATCTTTACATTATTTGAATGTGTTTGTTCTGGAAATTTAAAATTTGAATGCTCCAACTCTAATTTCGTAATAAATTCGTCTCTATTCTCCTTAATAGCATAATTTTTATCTCTTAATGAAATGCAGGCTACAAAATTCTTTTGATCAAAGAATTTAGAATAATCAATCAAATTCAAGTTATTGGTGTCTATGGATTTTGCACTTTAACAACGTTTATCGAATCAACCGTAAGTACACCTGACCTAACAAAGCCTTTTCCGTTAAAGTCGATTAGCTGAAATGCAGAATTAACATTTTTATTTGATGGAGAGGGGTAATAGTTAAAACCTTCATCATGGAACATATCAATCTCTTTTAAGGATGTATTAAAAGCAGTTCTAGATATTTCATTCATATCTAATGTTGTTAATAATTTAGAGCTATAGAACCCAAGTTGATATTCAGCTAAATTATGTAGATCGCTGATCGCTGAATCAGGCCTAGAATTAAATAAACTAGAGATAAATGACATTCCTTTTAAATGTGGTCCAATATTTTCTTTTGTCAATATTTCAAGCTGCTGCCAACTAGAATTACCAACAATTTTTGTATCAAAATTATACATTGGAACTTGAGGGCCAATGTATTCAAGATCTTTATGGTTGATTGGCATATAAATCGCCTGAATAGTACTTAGCAAGACCTTAGAAGAGTCTAATGAAGTCATTTTTTTTGTTTTTGGCTGAGGCAAATCAAAGAAATCATCAGCGGACACATCAAATAAGGCATCAAGGCTATCTATTTCCATTCCAAGTGCCTCATCAAATGTATCCTCTTTTGAATCTAAGCTAAATGCAACCTGACGCAAGAATCTAAATTGTCTTTTTAAGTTTTTTGGTTCTCCAGAATACCATTCAGTTGCAACTACCTTTCCACCTAATCTATCTACCTCACTTATAAAAGAATCAATTTGAATTTCTGTATTTTTTTCAGCAGGGGCTAAAACTGCAATACTATCAAGCCCTAAGTGTTGGATAATATACTGTGCCGCGATCTTGCCTTCCATTGCATAATTAGAATTTATTAAAAATGCATTTTCATTAATTTCAGTTATGTCACCATTTTGTTTGCTAGTTAATAAAATAGGGACGTTGGATTGATTTAAAGAGCTCAGTAATGATAAGGATGACATCTCATTCACTGGCGCAATTAAAGCAACTAGTTGATTTATCTGCTCTAGCTCATTAATGATCTTAATAGTTTCAATAGCATCGCTTCTGGTGTCTCTTGCCAAAATGGATAGTCGCTGTTTATCGTATTGATAAAAATTTTGCCCTTTTTGGAATCCCTCTAAAAATGCTTGACCCGATTTAGAATCTGATCCAGTTAAGGGAAGAGCAAGGCCAATGGTCAATACTGGTGAGGGTGGTTTATATGATTCCCTAAGAAGTATTTCCAATAGGTTGGAATAATCATCTGATAATACCGATGGATCTATTTTACCTAAGGTTAAAGCAGCATCATCGGGTTTTCCATCCATTATTTGAGAATACGCTATTGCCAAGAGATGAATATTGGTTGATTGTAAATCTGTCTCAATAATTAATAATTCATTAAGCAGGCTCTGAGGTAATTTAATTTTTATCAATTTTAACAGTTTTTTATCAATTTTTGATCTATAGCTATCATCAATGGATAGGTTTTTTGCTCTACTATACATTCTATATGCTGACTCATAATTAGAATTATTTACATATAAATCACCCAAACTCTCCATGGTGTAATTAAGTAGTGCGCTTCTAGGGAAAGCTGAGAAGAAAGTTTTTGCAGTTTGCCTAGCTTCTACATTTTTATTTAATGCAATGTGTGATTTTAAAAGCAACAATAAGGCTTCTTCCATGAATGAGTCATAACCAGACTCTAAAAGGTTATTTAATATTTTTTCACTTGTAGCATATCTTCCTTCATTATAACTGGAGACAGCATCCTTGAATTGTCTTTCCAATCTTTGATTTTGAAGCCAATTCTGACTAAAACAAACATTAAATAGCATTATTGTTAAAAAGTATTTTTTTCTAAACATACTAGTTCAAATTTACATCATATATACTTATTTAATGCAAAACTCAAAATGTAAGGGATTTTGTTTAAAAATTTAGGGTTTAATATCTATGTAGATCTTGATATTATTGGACTTATTCAACTATGACAGAGTTAATCTTGTAGTAATTAGAAAACTCAAACCTTTTATGTGTTTTACCTATGAAACTATTTATCATACTAAAGTGAAATTTATCAAACTTAATCTTAAGAAGATCAAGAATTTTAGGATTGAGTGGAGAAGAAATTAGTTAGAATCTTTTTTTGGTTGACTAAGATAACCAAAAACCCCAAAACAAAAAGATATAATACCAAGACTCAAAATGGAAATCCAATGTTCTTCATTAAAAAATGAAACGGTGATATTTATAATACCACATACTATAAATACTATAACAATCCATGTTTTCAAAATTATATCCTCAATTATTCCTAACTACTTACAAAACTCATTCAACCGTTACACTTTTTGCTAGATTCCTTGGCTGATCTATATCACACCCCCTAAGTACTGCTAGGTGATATGCTAAAAGCTGTAGAGAGATAGATGCTAGCATAGGAAATATCTTTGGGTGCGTTGAGGGTACATCTATTAAATAGTCAGAAACTTTTTCAAGCTCTTTAGTTCTTTTATCGGTTACAGTGATTATAACACCTTTTCTAGCTTTAACTTCTTGAATATTTGATAAAACCTTATCAAAGGTATCATCATGGGGGGCTAAGCAAACAACGGGCATTTTTTCATCTATTAGCGCTATGGGGCCATGCTTCATTTCAGCAGCTGGGTACCCTTCAGCATGAATGTATGAAATTTCTTTTAGTTTTAGTGCTCCTTCAAGCGCCACAGGGAAATTCAATCCACGCCCTAAATAAAGAAAATTCTCATTATGAACGGTAGATTTTGCAACTTCAAGGATTGATCCTGAATCATCTAGAATAATTTTAACTTGATTGCCAATATTCATTAAAGCTTGAGCAAATTTTTGACCGGTTAAAACCGAAAGTTTATTTTTTCTACCAAAGCAAAGAGAGAGTAAAAAAAGTACTGCTACCTGAGAAGTAAAGGCTTTTGTCGAAGCAACACCAATTTCTGGCCCAGCATGAGTATAAATTCCGCAATCAGTTTCTCTCGCAACTGAAGATCCGACAACATTACAAATACCAACGGTTAAAGCGCCAAAGCTCTTAGCTTTTCTGATTGCAGCAAGCGTATCAGCTGTCTCCCCGGATTGAGATATTCCTATCGCAACTGTCTTGGAATTGATAATTGGTTTTCTATAACGAAATTCAGAAGCATATTCAACATGGACAGGAATCCGTGCATATTCTTCAATTAAATATTTGCCCATTAATCCCGCATGCCAGGATGTTCCGCAAGCTGTAATGTAAATCCTATGCGCATCTTGAATTCTGTTTAACTGATCACCTATGCCCCCTAGATGCGCTGTGCCATCAACTGGATCAATTCTTCCTCGCATGGTATCTTGGATTGAGTAAATCTGATCGTGAATTTCTTTTAACATAAAATGGGGAAATTCACCCTTCTCTATTTCGTCAATACTATATTCAATTTCTGTTGTTTCTCGATTGACTATTGCATCATCTTCCATAGACCTTATTGTATAACCGCTTTGATGAACCGTTGCAATTTCACCTTCATCTAAAAAAATTACATTTCTGGTATGCTCAACAATAGGTGATGCATCGCTAGCAATAAAATATTCTTGATCACCAACTCCCAAAACTAGAGGACTTCCATGTCTTGCGGCAATGAGCTTATCAGGATCATCGCTACAAAATGCAACAATTCCATATGTTCCTATGACCTGCTTTAGAGCCGCCTGAACAGCTTGTTCAAAATTCAAACCATCAGCGTAATATATATCAGATATCAGATTAGCCAGCGCCTCGGTATCAGTTTCACTATTAAATGAAAAGCCTTTTCTAATCAACACTTCCTTAAGTGTCGAATAGTTTTCAATAATTCCATTGTGAATGAGAAAAATCTTGCCGGTTTGATCTTTATGGGGATGAGCATTTGTATCATTTGGCTCACCGTGCGTTGCCCATCTAGTGTGACCAATGCCAATAGAACCTTGAAGCGGACTATCATTAATTTTTTTATTTAATTCACTGACTTTGCCGGCTTTCTTTATTGATTTTATGGCGCCATTATGCATTAAAGCTATTCCAGCTGAATCATATCCACGATATTCCAATCGCTTTAAACCATCTATTAGAATAGGTACTGCATCTTTTTTTCCAAAATAACTAACTATGCCGCACATAAATTTCTTTCAAAATATTTAATTAATTTATCTAAATCATTCATAACTATCTGTGATATAAATCAACTATCTAAAACTTATTCCCATTCAATAGTCCCAGGAGGTTTAGATGTAATATCATAAACAACTCTATTGATCCCTTTAACAGAGTTTACAATTTTATTTGAAGCTTTGGCCAGGGTTTCATCTGGGAAGCGATACCAGTCAGCCGTCATACCATCGCTACTGGTCACAGCTCGTAAAGCTAACAAATTTTCATAGGTTCTTTGATCGCCCATAACACCAACAGTTTTAACTGGAATTAAAACTGCGAAAGCTTGCCATATTTTGTCATACAAATTATCTTCATAAAGGGTCTCAATAAATAATTGATCGGCTTGCTGTAGAATATTAACTCTTTCCTTAGTAATGTCGCCAATTATTCTCACAGCTAAGCCAGGACCAGGAAAGGGGTGTCTTTGCACTAGATCCTTTGGTAATCCAAGCTCAATACCTACCTTACGAACTTCATCTTTAAATAATTCGCGAAGCGGCTCAATTAATTTAAAATTCAAATCTTTTGGAAGACCCCCAACATTATGATGGCTTTTTATAGTATGAGAAGTATGCCCATCAATAACACCGCTCTCAATAACATCTGGATAAAGAGTGCCTTGGGCTAAAAATTTTATTTCTCCAAAGTTTTGAGAAATTGTTTCGAACGATTTGATAAATTGATTACCAATAATCTTTCTTTTTTCTTCTGGATCAAATACACCTTTTAACTTTGAAAGAAAAATTTCAGATTCATCGTACTTATGAATATTTAGCTTTAGTCCTTTTTTCAAAGCTGTAACGCACTTTTCAGCTTCATTTTTACGCATCAAACCATGGTCGATTAGAACTGCAGTTGACTGATCAGCAATTGCTTTATGGATTAATGCTGCAGCGACCGTTGAGTCTACACCGCCACTAACACCAATTATTAGTTTTTCATTCCCAACTTCTTTTTTTATTTTTGAAACTTGATCATTGATAAAATTGCTTGGAGTCCAGTCCGTAGAGCATTGTGCGATATTTATTAAAAAATTTCTAAGAATTTCTTTACCAAATTCAGTATGAGCAACTTCTGGATGAAATTGGGTCGCAACTCTAGTAGAATCTTCGTTTGAAATCGCTGCTATAATTTCATTTGAAGATTGAGCAATAACCTTCCAATTTGAAGGCAACTTAGTTACTTGATCCATATGGCTCATCCAGGCATTTATTTTTGAAGGTACTTTTGAAAAAATATTATGCGAGGAATCTAAAGATAGTTCTGAAAAACCATATTCACCTTTCTCTTTTTCTTCAACTATACCTCCATAGTTATGCGCCAAAAGTTGCAAGCCGTAGCATATTCCGAAAATAGGGATTTCAAGCTCCAGTATTTTGGGATCAATTTTCAGTGCATTTTTTTCAAAAACGCTTGATGGTCCACCTGAAAGAATCAATGCTGCAGGCTGATTATCCAATACATCACTTAAAGAAATATCATGCGAAACTATTTGAGAATAAATATTTTCTTCTCTAACTCTTCTCGCAATTAATTTTGTGTATTGTGATCCAAAATCAAGTATTAGTACACCATTTTTCTTCATATTGATTAACTAATTTCCCATTTTGATAATTCACTTAAAAAATCATAATTAGTTTGAACGGAGTGGACAGGGGTAATGCTAATATATCCATTTTTTACCGCAACCCTATCATAATCAATTGAATTATCAGAATCATTATGTTTTGCAGTTAGCCAATAGTATGATGCACCTCTAGTATTTTCAATTTTTTCAAATTCATCAGTAAAATACATGGAACCCTGCTTGGTTACTCTATAGCCTTTGAATTTATCTTTAGGAATATTTGGTACTGTAACATTCAATAGGGTATCTTTTGGAAGTCCATACTTTAGAACAGAACGTACTACGTTGATTGATACTGTTTTTGCCCCTGAATAATCAAAATCGTTTTCACCGTCAAGGCTTATTGCAATGGAGTTTATTCCTCTGAATGAACCTTCTCTAGCTGCAGATACAGTGCCAGAATAAAGTATACTTTGACCTACGTTTGAACCTGCATTTATTCCTGAAACTATAATATCGGGTTTTTTATCCATTATAACGCTAACTGCAAATTTTACAGAATCAGCTGGTGTTCCATTAACTGCAAAACCAGAAAGACCACATGCTAGATTAATTTCCTCGCATTGCAAGGGTCGAGAAATAGTTATTGCTTGCCCTACACCACTATTTTCTGACTTTGGAGCTACAACTGTGGTCTCGCCAATATAAGTCATTGCCTCCCAAAGGGCTTTTATACCCTCAGAAAAAATACTATCATCATTAACAATTAAAATGGAAGGAGTTGTCATTTGGATAGTAAATCTATAAGGCTTGATAACTTCGTTTTCATTTCTCTTCTCGAAACAATGTGATCTACAAAGCCCTTCTCCAAAAGAAATTCAGATGTTTGAAATCCTTCTGGTAAATTTTCACCAATAGTTTGCTTAATAACCCTTGGACCAGCAAAGCCAATTAAAGCTCCAGGTTCAGCTAAAATTACATCTCCTAGCATCCCAAAACTCGCAGTAACTCCTCCCGTGGTTGGATCTGTAAGAATTGGTATATATAATCCTCCCTTTTTATGGAACTTAGCAAGCTTAGAACTTGTTTTTGCGAGTTGCATTAGTGAAAAAGCAGACTCTTGCATTCTAGCTCCTCCCGATGAGCAGATAAGAATAAATGGTAATTTCTTTTTTCTTGCATGTTCAACACACCTTGCTACAATCTCTCCAACAGCGGAACCCATACTTCCTCCAATGAAAGAAAAATTCATGACAGATAGAATTACTTTGTGGTTATTTATTTTTCCTTCAACGCAACTTATTGCATCATTTTTTCCAGTCTTCTCAATTGCGTCTTTTAGTTGCTCAGAATATTTTTTTTCAGCCTTGAAGTCTAGAATGTCATAAGATTTTACATTGCTAAAAATCTCCTTTGAGCTCTTTTCATCAATTAGAAGGTCAAAATAAATTTCAGGAGTCATTCTAAAATGATGACTGCATTGTCGGCAAACAAAATAGTTTTTTTCAAGTTCTGGCTTGTACTGTATCTCTGAACAAGATGGGCATTTAGTCCATAATCCGCTTGGTATATCTTTTTTTGTTGCGTCAGCGGAAATATTTTTATCTTTTCTACTAAACCAGGCCATATTTTTTATTTTTCCTTAACATGAAAATAGCATTAGAGCCATCAGAATAATATCTTTCTTTTCTATCTACTTCTTCAAAGCCTAAATCTATATATAATTTTACAGCAGGCAAATTAGCTTCTTTAACCTCTAAAAAAACATTAGTATCATTACTGTCTTTTTCTAAAATTTTCATCAGTAAAAACTTTCCATACCCTTTATGTTGATAGGGAATGTCAATTGCTAGGTTAATTATATGATTCTCATCGTATATTTTCCTTTGAAAAATATAACCTACTATCTTTTTTTTTAATTCAAGCACTGTTACCCTAGAATATTTCTTCTCGATTATTTCTGATTTAATTAAATCAAGAGACCAATAATCATTAAAAACTTTTTTTTCAATATTGTATATTTCATTTAAATCTTCAAGCTCTGCTGTTCTAATATTCATTTTAACCTAGCTCAAATGGAGAAATGTAATTTGAGGCTAAAGTATATGGCTCCTCTATTTTCCATAGCTCATAATTCTTTAATGCTAATTCCCCTACTGCTACAGCAGATGGATAGATGGATAAATAGTTTTCAGTATTTGGTAATTTCTGACAGCCATAATGAACAGCATTTAGATTTTGATTTAATTCTTTCCATGAAAAAGCTTTTGGTTCATTTAGAGGTTTTCTTTTTTTAAACTTTTGCGCATATACAATATCCCTATGGGAATAGAGATACACATAGTGATCTGTCAATTTATTTAGCGGGTTATTTGCTATAACCTGTAAAGTGGGTACGGGTATTACAGGGATTTTTAAAGCGTAAGCAAGGCCCTTAGCAAAGCCTAGACCTATTCTCAAACCGGTAAAGGATCCTGGGCCAATAGATACAGCAATCGCATTTAATGATTTTTTCTCAAAATTTTGATCTTTTTCGATCTCTTGATAAAAAAGAGGTAAAAATTCAGAATGTTTTTTTGGAATTGATTTTTCAATTAAAATTTTGCATTCATTTTTATAGAAAAAAGAGATTCCGCACCAATCGGTTGAAGTGTCTATTGCTATAAGGTTCATAAAATTAATCTACTATCTTAACGTATCGATTTTCAGGATGACTTTCATCTCTATCAAAATAAATGTACATCCAATCATCAAGCCAAACATCCTTGATTCGATCTGCCCATTCTATTAATGTTACACCTTCTTCACAATTGAGAAAGTTTTCTCCTCCAATGTTGAGAAAATCTGAAGAAGATTCTAAGCGGTAACAGTCAATATGGTTAAGCGTTCTATCTCCATAGTATTCGCTTACAAGCTTGAATGTAGGAGATATTACTGATTCGTCAATATTCATTCCCAAAGCGAACCCTTGGCTAAAAGTTGTTTTTCCTGTTCCAAGATTACCAATTAAAGCAATAATTGTCCCATCAGGAACTTTATTAGCTAATTGAGATGCAAATTCTTTCGTTTCTTCAGGTGATTTAAATGTGTATTTATTCATTTTGGTTTCATTGTAAAAATTGGAATCAGCATCTCCTCAATTGATATTCCTCCATGCTGAAAACTATTTTCAAGAAGTTTTTTATATTTTCTCTGATCATTGGGGTATAAAAAAAAGAAGTTATCTTTTGCAATTAAATAGTTTGTTCGCTCTTCCAGTATTGGTAATCGATAATCCTTCAAATTTCTAATGTCGATTGCTTTTTTTTCTGATGAATTAATATTGATACCATATTTATACCTTATACCTGATGATGAATTCTTATCTGCAGCAACAACTGCGCTATCATTAACCATTATGCTTCCATGATCACTAGTAATAATAACATTAAAACCTTCACTGCTTAATTCATGCAGTACTTGTCTGATCCAAGATTTCTTGTACCAAGATCGAACAGCTTGTCTGTACCCAGCTTCATCCGGGACCATTTCTTTAAGTACATCTGATTCAGATCTTCGATGGGCAAGTTGATCTACAAAATTAACCACAATTGCTAATAAGTCATTATTAACATAGGACTTAATTTTTGATTGAAATCTTTTCCCTTCAGCTACAGCCCAGATTTTATGGTAATGCATCTTTTTATTTTCAAGCCCATGCTGATGCAACTGATCAGATAAAAACTCTCCCTCATGATTGTTTAGGCTTCCAGTGTCATTGATCATGTCTTGTTTTTGCTTAGGGTACTTATCACAAAGCTCATCTAAGAATAAGCCAGAAAATATCGCATTTCTTGAATAAGGTGTCGCTGAAGGTAGTAGAGAAACGCTTGATTCAATATTAACAGAATAATTTTCAGAAAATAAAGGATAAAGCTCCATAAACTGGTCATAACGCATAGCATCCATTACAACTAGGCATACTTTTTTATTTTCATTTAATAGTGGTTTGACTTTTTTTGAAAAAATATCACT
>Ga0208261_1000816_pt1 | contig 11703 bp, 20 predicted proteins | sample Knorr_S7_td_DCM__FD_185595 | JGI IMG/M metagenome (GOLD analysis project Ga0208261, IMG submission 185595) | Marine microbial communities from Southern Atlantic Ocean transect - Knorr_S7_td_DCM_ad_131m_LV_B (SPAdes) (version 3) | ecosystem: Environmental > Aquatic > Marine > Oceanic | place...
GCGTTCCGCAATGGACAAATTCAATTGATGGAGGATTCTTCTAATGGCAGTCCCAACCACAAGAGAAACATTGCAAGATTATGTCTTTAGACAATTAGGTGCTCCTATTCTAGAGATAAATGTTGCTGATGAACAATTTGATGATTTATTAGATGACTCTCTTCAGTATTTTTATGAGAGACATTTTGATGGTGTAGAGGAAGTATTCCTTAAATATAAACTTACCACAAATGATATTGAAAAAGGTAGAGCAAGAGGTGGTGGATTTACTCAAGGACTAGTTACTAGTACTAATGGTAGCTTTAGTTTTGAAGAAAATGCAAACTATTTAACTTTACCTGATCCTATTTTAGGCATTAAAAGAGTTCATCAGTTTGATAGTAGTGGACTTAGTAATGGTATGTTTAACTTGAAGTATCAGTTATTCTTGAATGATATTGCTTTCAACTTAGGTTATGATGGTCTTCTTAACTATTCTATGACTAAGACTTATTTGGAAGATATTAATTTCTTATTGACTACTGCAACGCAAGTCAGATATAACAAGAGAAATAATAAGTTATACATGGATATTGATTGGGCATCTGCTACTGTTGGTCATTATGTGTTAATTGAGTGTTACAGAATAATGGATCCCACAACTACAGGAAATACTGATATATACAATGATTCTTTCTTAAAAAGATATGTCACTGCAAAAACTAAAAAGCAGTGGGGTCAAAATTTAATTAAGTTTGGTGGTGTAAAACTACCAGGTGGTATTGAGTTAAATGGTCGTCAGATTTATGAAGATGGTGATCTAGAGTTAAGAGAAATTGAAGAGAAGATGCTCAGTACTTATGAAATTCCAGTCCTTGATATGATCGGTTAATATGCCTGTATCACCTTTTTTCCAACATGGTTCTCCTGATGAACAGAGGTTAGTACAGTCTCTGGTAGATGAGCACTTGTCTATTCATGGGATTGATGTATATTATATACCAAGGAAACAGATAGTTACTGATGATATCTTAGGGGAAGTTCAATCCTCAAAGTTTAATGATAATTATTTAATGGAAGCATATCTAAACAACTATGAGGGGTATGCTAAAGGTAGTGATGTAATGACTAAGTTTGGTATTAACTTACAAAATGAGATTACTTTAACAATATCAAGAGAAAGATTTGAAGACTTTATTGCCCCATTTCAATTCAATTCTACTAACTTAACTGGTCCTAGAGATGGAGATATAGATTTTGGTACTAGACCAAAAGAAGGTGATTTAATTTGGTTCCCATTGGGAGAAAGATTATTTGAGATTAAACAAGTAGAACACGAAAGTCCTTTCTTTCAGTTAGGTAAGAATTATACTTATGAGCTTCAATGTGAACTCTATCAACTTCAAGACGATATTATCGATACCAATGTTGTTGGTATAGATGAAAGAATGAGTGAAGAAGGATATATTACTACAGTTACACTTGCTGGTATTGGATCAACTGCTAAGGCATCTGTTGATACCTTTGCACTGTCTGGTGCATTGCAGAAGATTACATTGAATGATGATGGTTCTGGATATACTTCAGTACCCAATATTACTGTGGAAGCATCACCTGCTGGTGTATCAACATCTCTAGGTCAGGTAGTTGGATTTACAACCACTAAAGGTCAACTTGCTGCTATAGATTATGTTGCTATAACTAATCCAGGTTTTGCATATGTTGAACCACCTGCTATTGGATTTGGTACTCCAGGTGTAGGTGCTGCTGCAACTGCCACATTAACTAATAGTGGTATTGCTTCTATTAGAATTCAACAACCAGGTTCTAATTATGTTTCTCCACCTATAGTTACCATTCAACATCCTCAGTATGTTGATAAGCAGTATGAATTTACTGGTATTGCAACTGCTGGAATGATGGAGATTGTTGGTATTAATACTATGGCAAATATTGCTATTGGTCATACTATTAACTTCAAAAATCTTGGTGCAGTAACACTTTCTGGTGGTGGTATTGTAACATCTATTGGTTCATCTAGTGTTGGTATTGGTACATCTATAGGTGGTACTGGAACTGTTAATACTACCTTTGTTGGTACTGGTGCTATGGTCGGTGCTAAGGCAGGTCAGGTACAGGCAACTGCTGTTGCGACTTTGGATGGATCTTCTATGTTTAGAATCTATCTAACAGATGCTGGTACTGGATATGAGGCAACTCCAACTGTTTCTATTAGTGCTCCATTAAGCGTTGGTCTTGGAACTTATCATTTAAATGAAAGGGTTGTTGGATCTGATTCTGGTGCTGAAGCATATGTTAAGAGTTGGAATGCAACTACTAGACAGCTTGAAGTGTCCATAAATACAGGTGATTTTAGAGCTGGTGAGTACATTACTGGAACTGCCTCATCTGCTAGATATCAAGTATTCTCATATTCTGATGATCTAAGTGATCAAGCTGCAGGTGATGAATTCTTTATGAATGATGAATTTGAAACTGAAGCAGATGCTCTTCTTGATTTTACAGAATCTAATCCCTTTGGTATAATCTGATGCTAGGAACCTATTTTTATCACGAAATTTTAAGAAAGACTATTATTGCTTTTGGTACATTGTTTAATGATATCAATATTAGGCATGATGATAGGCAAGGTGGCACTCTTAGCGAAACTAAGGTTCCATTAATATATGGTCCTAAGCAAAAGTTCCTTGCAAAACTTGAACAACAAGCAGAGTTAACAAAGGCGGTTGCATTAACTTTACCTAGAATGTCTTTTGAGATGTCTAGTATGTCTTATGATCCTAGTAGGAAATCAAGTATAACTAGAACCTTTAAAGCAGTTGATAGTACAGATTCGTCAAACACTAAAGTAAAAAAAGTATATCTTCCAATACCATATAATGTAGGATTTGAACTTAATGTAATGACTAAGTTGAATGATGATGCATTACAAATTGTTGAACAGATACTTCCATTTTTTCAACCAGCATTTAATGTTACAATAGATTTAATAAGTTCTATTGGAGAGAAAAGAGATATTCCAGTTGTATTGGATAATATTTCTTTTACTGATGAGTATGAAGGAGACTTTTCTACTAGAAGAGTTTTAATGTATACTTTTAATTTCACTGCTAAGACTTATCTCTTTGGTCCTGTTGCTGATAGCACAGATGGTCTTATTAAGAAGGTTCAAGTCGATTACTATGCAAATACTGATACTCAAGCAGCGAAGCGTGAAATGAGGTATACTGTTACTCCAGATCCAATTACTGCTGGACCTGAAGATGACTTTGGATTTAGCGAGACAACTACTATGTTTAGCGATTCCAAGAAGTATAGTCCAACTAGACAGGAGGATGTATGATCCCACTACCTGAAATTCCTTATGACCCTTGGTTTAACGAAAAACCAAATCCCCTTGATGATATGCCAATAGCAACTAATGACAGATTTGATATGTATGGATCCTCTGATGCAGATGATGCTTACAACCCAAGACCTGAAGAAGAGATAGCAGATCTATATGCATCAAGGCATGAATCATCACCTGAGTTTGAAAAGTCTGCAGAAGAGGTAGTTACTATGCATGAGAAAATGTATAGAATTGCTACCGCAAAATACAATCCATTTGCCATAGGTGGATCAGAGAATATTCAAGATTTTGATGAGCGTCTAGGAGGATCTGAAAGATGTCAAAAGAAATAGATAAAGCATTAAATACAGAATCGGAACATTCATATGTGCAAAAGTTTAATGCTCATAAAGAAGTTCCTGTAAAGAAAGATATGGGTATTGATATAGATAAAGATTATGAATACTCTCGTGCTCAATTATATTCTTTAATATCAAAAGGTCAAGAAACCTTAGATGGTATAATGGATGTAGCAAATGAGTCTGGTTCCCCCAGAGCATTTGAAGTGGCAGGTCAGGTACTAAAGTCTACTGCTGATATTGCAGATAAACTTATGGATCTCCAGAAAAAAGTTAAGGAGATTGATGAGACTAAACATAAGACTACAAACAATGTTACTAATAATGCGATATTCACTGGTAGCACTGCAGAGTTGCAGAAAATGATAAAACAAGGGTTCTTAGATGCTAAATAAGAGCTAGTTACTCTTATCTTGATGGCTGAAGAAATTAAAGAAGAAGTTACTGAAGAACCCGTAGAAGAAAAGAAAGGGTTGCTTCAGAAAGCAAAAGATGCTATACTTCCTGATGCTGATGAACAAGCTGCGATCATCTCAACGATGGTCAGAATTGGCGTGTTGGTCTGGAGTGGGGGTATACTGACTTTGAACTATGTGACAGTTCCAGGATTGGAACAACAGAAAATAGATCCGACATTTATAGCTTCAGTTTTTACGGGAGTTTTAGCTAGCTTCGGAATTCAGACTGCATCTAAGAAAGGTGACGGTACTATGAAGATGAATGGAAATGGTGGTGGACCTAACGGTGGACCTCCTCCTGCATCAGCAGCAGACATCGAAGCAATCCTTGCTAAAGCTGGTCCTACTCAAACAATTCGTATCGAACAAGCACCTCTAAAAATAGTTGGTGTATCAGACACTAAAGAAACATTCAAAATGTAATGAAGGTTCAAGATAATTATCTTGATAGTGAAGAATTTAATAAATTAAGGGAGGTTATCATGAGTGATAAGTTCCCTTGGTATTGGTCTGGGGTTTTATCAGATTATGATAGATATCAATTAACTAACTCTTTTCAAGGGGAATCATTTCACATATTGATTCCTCTTCTTAGTTTAATGGGAGTTGCAGAGATTGAAAGAATAAAAGCAAATTGTCAAGTAAAGACTGATAATATTATAGAACATCCATTCCATGTAGATGGTCCTGTTGTATGTGAAACTTCTATATTCTACATTAATACATGTGATGGGTATACAAAATTTGAAAATGGTGCTATAGTTAATAGTGTTGCAAATCGTCTAGTTACATTTCCTTCACAAACTAAACATTGTGGAACTACTTGTACCAATGCTTCTAGGAGAATTGTAATAAATTTTAACTATTTTACATAAATAGATCGCATATCTTTAAAATCATGCAAAAACTAATTAATGTACTTGCTGTTGCGTCTGCTGCTGTATCTGTTGCCGTTGTCGGTAGTGGGTTATACATATATGTCAATCGCACATCCATCATTGATGGAGTTAAATCTCAAGTTATGGAAGCAGTTACTGGGTCTATCGGATTACCTTCTGGACTTGGTGGAGGAGCTCTCGAATCGCTTCCTCTAGGATCTAATGATCTTGCACCAACACAACCACAAGCTTCAGCACCTTCAGCAGGTCTTGGGTTACCAGCACCTAACAATCCTTTCTAAAACCAATGGATAAAGTAAAAAAAGCATTCAATAAAGTAGTTGAATGGGACAAAAAACTTATCAAAAAATGTCAAGATAAGTTTGGATGGACTGATTATCAAGTAGTCTGTATCTCATTTGCTAAAGGATTCATAATTGGTGCGTTGATACTCTAACACAGTCAGTGAGTCAACACACAATTAGGTATTAATTACTACCATGCTATAATAAATAATGACAGTATGGGATTGAAACTATCATGCCCCTGACTAAGCATTATACAGTCGGTTATCACGACTCACAACTTCGTCATTTAGAAATCTGCGAGTATGCTGCAGATTCTTATGAGGCAATACAAGACGCAAAAGAGGATGTTCCGTTTTTACGGGAGCATCCTCATTTTATTGACTTTGCAACTTTAGAAAAATGACTACTATTACAAAACATAAGCATGAGATTATGTGGTGGATGAGTAGACTCACAGTGATGGGTACTTCTTTAGGGTTAGCAACTTGGCTTGCTGCACAAGCATATGTCTGAAGTAGTTTGGTCAATTAATATTATGCTAGGCTTGCTTTTATCGGGAGTAGGTGTTAGCATATACTACATATTCATGTATGATACTTGGTGGCCAAATGACTGACTTAGGACTTGATGCTTCACAGGAGACAAGAATTACTGTGATGCAATTGAAAATTGAGAGATTAGAAGAGAAACAAGACGAGTTAAGAGAAAGATTAAAAGTTGTAGAGAAATGGGTGATAGGTGCTGCAGCAGTATTGGCAGCAGGTACTACGGTCATAGGATTTGCAACTAATATATCTAAAGCTTATTTGTAATGGATAGTGTTCCATATCTTTTAGAAAGGGATGTATTTTCCGATCAGGAATTACATTCCATTTTTCATGAGCTAAAATGGTTGATGGATAAGATGCTACCACCAAATCAAACTGATGGTGCATCTCGTGATGGAGTAATTATAAAAAGTAATAGAGGAGTAAACCTCGGTAACATATATGGTAGAAGAATTGAGGAATCTTCAATTTTTAAATTATGTGGAGATAAAGTAAGTCATAGTCTTTTAGAATATTCTGAGAAACATATTACAAATCGTGGTGCGATGTGTAGTAATAATATGTGGGTATTGGTATCATATTATGAAGATGGTGATTATTATTTACGGCATAGAGATGCCACTAATGATACAGCACTATTTTGGTTTAATGAAAAAGAGTTTAGTGGTGGTGATTTTACCTTTGATGACACTAACGAAACTATTAAATATAAGAACAACTCAATGATAATATTTCCCAATTGGGCAGATCATTCTGTATCTAAAGTTTCTGGGGAAGGTAGGTATTGTGTTACAGTGGGTTTACATATAGTTCCAAAATGATAGAACTCTTACTAGCAAGTCTTTCTGGTGAATGGATTCAGCAGATAAGAGAGCATGAATCCAAACAGAATAGACCTCCTATCGAAGATGTGATAAATAGCTCACTTGAGGATTTCAACGATGGGTGCAATGGTTCCACCGAGCAGGAAGAGCTGCTACAACTTCCGTGTGACGAAGATCAAGAAGGTCTTAGACGGAGATACGATAGATGTAATAATAGACCTAGGATTCGACCTAGCGAAGACGGAGAGGGTGAGGATTGCTGGAGTGGACACACCAGAGAAGAGAACGAGGGACTTGGAGGAGAAGGCACTTGGATTAGATGCGACCAATTGGTTGAAGGGGAAGTTAGAGGAGACGATTAAAGGAGATGAAGAACTCATTATTAGAACTGAACTTAAGGGTGGGGTTGGGAAGTATGGTAGGCTTCTTGGTTGGCTCTATGTTGGCGACTCTGATATTTCGCTGAATGAGCAGATGATCACCGAAGGATATGCTTGGGCATATGATGGAGGTACTAAGCAAAAGAACTTTGAGGATCTCCGAGAGATCCGCAGAGCACACGGCACATTACAGGAGGGTTAAACCATGCCAACAAAATTACTTAAAGAACTTCCAATACCAAAGGAAGCACAGAAAATGATTCAGGAAGTACCTGAACTAGCACCATTCATTGAACCAGAACCACAAGGTATTGGTTGGGGAACTGGTGTAGGTATAGCAGCAATAGTTGTAATACTTGCAGCTGCATTTGCTAAGTATAAGTGTAAGAAGTAATGTCACAACAAGACATATATCTTGGTAATCCCAATCTAAAAAAAGCAAATACATCTGTTGAGTTTAATGCTGAACAGATTCAGGAGTTTATTAAATGTAAACAAGACCCAATATATTTTGCAAAGAATTACATTAAAATTGTATCTTTGGATGAAGGTCTTGTACCATTTAAGATGTATGATTTCCAAGAAAAATTAATTAATAACTTTCATAATTCTAGATTCAATATATGTAAGATGCCTCGGCAGACTGGTAAATCCACAACTGCTGTTTCATACCTCTTGCATTATATTGTTTTTAATGATAGTGTTAATGTAGGTATCCTAGCAAACAAAGCAGCAACTGCCAGAGAACTACTTGGTAGACTACAGACTGCTTATGAGAACTTGCCTAAGTGGATGCAACAGGGTATCTTATCCTGGAACAAAGGATCAATGGAGTTAGAGAATGGATCAAAGATATTGGCAGCTTCTACATCTGCAAGTGCTGTCCGAGGCATGTCATTCAATATCATTTTCCTCGATGAGTTCGCCTTTGTCCCAAATCATATCGCAGAAGCGTTCTTTAGTTCTGTTTACCCTACTATTACTTCTGGTAAGTCAACGAAAGTCATAATGGTATCTACCCCCTGTGGTATGAATCATTTCTATAGGTACTGGCATGATGCACAAAGAGGTAAGAATGAATACACTGCTACTGAAGTCCACTGGTCAGAAGTACCTGGTAGGGATGCTAAGTGGAAGGAACAGACTATTAAGAACACATCTGAACAACAGTTTAAGGTTGAGTTTGAATGTGAGTTCTTAGGATCTGTTGACACTCTTATTAGTGTAACTAAATTAAGAAACCTTGTCTTTGAGGATCCAATACAAAACAATGGAAAGGGTTTGGTAATATACGAGAACCCCGTAAAAGGGAACGATTATATTATTACGGTTGATACTGCGAGGGGGATTGATCATGATTACTCGTGTTTCATTGTATTTGACATTACCTCATTTCCACATAAGACGGTAGCGAGGTATAGGAATAATGAAGTTAAACCTATGCTGTTTCCTAACATTATAATGGATGTTGCCAATGCTTACAACCAAGCATATGTTTTAATTGAGATTAATGACATAGGAGAACAGGTAGCAACTATTATGAATTATGATTTAGAATATGAAAACCTTCTTATGTGTGCTGCTAGAGGGAGGAATGGTCAGCAAGTAGGATCAGGATTCTCTGGTACTAAAACACAAATGGGTGTCAGAATGACACAAACAGTTAAAAAATTAGGTTGTTCTAATTTGAAAACTTTAATGGAAGATGATAAGATAGAAACACATGACTATGATATTATCGCAGAACTAACAACCTTTGTACAGAAAAAACAATCATGGGAGGCAGAAGATGGTTGCCATGATGACCTTGCAATGTGTCTTGTTATATTTGCGTGGTTAGTAGCACAAGACTACTTCAAGGAAATGACTGATACGGATGTGCGAAAGCGTATCTATGAGGAACAGAAGAATCAGATAGAACAGGATATGGCTCCGTTTGGTTTTATATTGGACGGTATAGATGATGAAGATGAATTTGTAGATGATGAAGGTGACAAATGGGCAAAGGTTGATGAATATGGGGATCGGTCATATATGTGGGAGTACAAGTAATGCAATCTTTTTATTATCTTTATATAATACAATTTGAGACTGGTCAATTTTACATTGGTTGTCGTAAATCAAGAGTTCCAGCAGCAGAAGATACAGACTACTGGGGATCTCCTGGAAAATTAAATAAACATTTGTGGGATTTAAAGAAAGAAAAACATATTCTTTTTGAAAGCACGGATATTTCTTATAAAGAGTTAACTGATAAAGAAAAAGTTTTTATTGGTGAAGCTTGGAAGAAGTATGGAAAAGAAAAATGTATTAATAAAAACATAGGAGGGAATATAGATCCTCAAGTTATTTCTAAAATTTCTAAGGAAAGATATGCTGATGGGAGAAATGCACTTGCCAATCTTACAAAAGAAGAAAGAATTGCCAATCAATTAAAGGGAGCAAGAACAAAGTCAATAGATTTTGAAGTAAGAGATCCGAATGGAAAAATTTGGAAAGATAAAGGAATCTACCCATTTGCTAAAAGACATGGTTTAAATGGAGCTAATCTTTGGGAATTAGTTAGAGGAACTAGACAACCAAATGGATATAAAGGATGGACAAAGGTATGAGAGTTGTTATTGTTAGTGGTGGATTTGATCCTATCCACAGTGGACACATTGAACACTTTAAAGAAGCAAAGAAATTGGGAGATATCCTTATAGTAGGATTGAACTCTGATGAATGGCTAACTAGAAAGAAGGGTAAACCATTTATGCCCATAGAAGAAAGGATGGCAGTCATTCGAGAATTGAGAATGGTTGATAGTGCTGTAGCATTTAATGATGATAATAATAGTTCTATTGATCTTATTAAAAAGACTCTGGTACTATTTGATGATGTCTTATTTGCTAATGGTGGAGATAGGACACAGGATAATATACCTGAGATTGACGAGTTTGATAAAGACCCTAGAGTACAGTTTGCATTTGGGGTTGGTGGAACACACAAGCAAAATTCTAGCAGTTGGATCTTAAAACAATGGAACTCAACGACCAAAACATAATAACAGTCTTAGAAGAACTGTTACCATACATCGAAGCAGATGGTGGGTCTTTACAGTATGTTGAAACTGAAGATGGTTATGTTAAAGTAAGACTTGGTGGTGCATGTGAGACATGTGCTATGAGTGTTATGACTTTGAAACAAGGTATTGAAAAGAAATTGATGATGGAGATACCAGATGTAAAAGGTGTTATACAAGTACTATAATGGACTTAGAATCACAATTTGATCATGGCGAGTTATTACTGAGTGAAAGAAGATGTAGAGTCTGTGGTAGTGTCAAGAATTTAATAGAAGGATTTTATATAACACATAAGAAAAGTACACACCTACCATCATCATATTCTTATGAGTGTAAAGAATGCACAGTTAAGAGAGTAATATCTAGTAGGAAAAGAAAGAAATATGAGGATGGTATTAAGGACGGAGATTTTTATGAAGAACCTGTTGGACATGATTATATCTATCCTGATTGGTAATGTTCACGCACTGTTTCCCCATTCAAAGCACTGTAAATAATAAATAATCATATAATAAAAATGATCTATAGGGGTTAAAATAAGATGCCACTAAATCTCGCATCTCCTGGTATAGTTGTAAGGGAAGTTGACCTGACCAACGGTAGAGTCGATGCTACATCGACAAAAACTGGTGGACTAGCAGCACCGTTTGCAAAAGGACCAGTAGAGAGTCCTCAGCTCATAGAGACAGAAGCGGATCTTCTGGACACCTATGGACAACCGTATCCTAAGGATAATCACTACGAGTACTGGTTAACTGCTTCATCCTTCCTTGCCTATGGTGGGGTTATGAGGGTGGTTCGTGCAGATGACGAAGAACTTAAAAATGGTTTTGTTGGTGCTGCAAATAGCGTAAAAATAAAAAGTCCTGATGATTACACTAACAGTGGGTATTCTGAGAATACTATTGCTGGTGTTGTATATGCTGCCAAGAACCCAGGTTCATGGTCAAATGGAATTAAGGTTGCAACAATAGATGGTTTCGGTGATCAGGTATTGACTGGTATCGTTACTACTAATGTATTAGGTTATGGTTCTACAACTATTCCAATTGATCCTATAGATCTTAAGGTTGGTTATGCTGTAACACAAACAGTTCCTGCAAACACAGTTGTTGCTGGTGCTGGTGCTACTAGTGTTCTTGATGGATACTTTAAAGGACAGATTGTTGAAGTAGGAACTGCTTCAATTACTGTTAAGATGATCTCTCATGTATCTGGTGCAGGTACTGAAACTGCTGTTGATTATCAGCAAGCAGGTACTTATCAGTTCTCTGAAACAGGTAACCTTGGTATTCATACTGGTGAAATAAGAAGATATGGTAGTTGGAGAGGACTTGCAGCAGGAACTTATAGTGGTCTAACCACATATAGTAGTTCTGCAGATTGGTTCGATCAACAACAAATTACACTTAATAGTGGTTTAAAAATTAAGTGGAATTCAATTGCTGACAAACCTGGAACTTCTGCATATGCTGAAGAAAGAAACGCTAGATTTGATGAACTACATGTTGTAGTTTATGATGACAGTGGTAAAATCACAGGAAACTCTG
>Ga0208261_1000817_pt1 | contig 11681 bp, 12 predicted proteins | sample Knorr_S7_td_DCM__FD_185595 | JGI IMG/M metagenome (GOLD analysis project Ga0208261, IMG submission 185595) | Marine microbial communities from Southern Atlantic Ocean transect - Knorr_S7_td_DCM_ad_131m_LV_B (SPAdes) (version 3) | ecosystem: Environmental > Aquatic > Marine > Oceanic | place...
TTTCCTAGTGCAGCTGAAATTCCACCTTGTGCAGCAGAGGTATGGCTTCTAGTTGGAAATACTTTTGATATACAAGCAGTTTTTAAACCTGCTTCACTTAAACCAACTGCAGCTCTTAAACCAGATCCACCAGCACCAAGCACGACTACATCATATTCATGATCGATTATTTTATATGAACTCATTTATAAGTTTAATACCGCAATTATTGTTAATAAAGGTAATATTATAGCAGATAAATACAATAGTTTATTTGCGACATTTTTTATTTTTTCATCCTTTATATAGTCCTCAAATACCTCGCTAATACTTAAAGCTGAAAAAAAGTAAGCAAAAATAAGAGTTAAACTAAATAGGAATTTAGACGGTTGGGATGAAAAAAAAATGTAAATATCTTGATAATCTTTATCATAAATAGATACTAAATTTATTATCAACCAAAACATTAACGGTATTAGGATAATTGAACTCAATTTCATAAATAACCATTTTTTTGTAGTTTTGTTCATCTAAATTAAACTCCTTCCAAAAATATAAATCAAACATGTAAGCACTATTGATCCTAAGATAACAATTGAACCTGTTATATTTGCAACTTTTAAATCAAAACCATATCCATAATCCATTAATAGGTGTCTTATTTCACTTAACATTTGAAAACTGAAAGACCAGGTTAATCCTAAAATAATAAATTTTCCAAAGAATGAATTAAAAAAAATATTAATTGCTTCATATGAGCTTGCTCCTGATAATAAATAGACTACCCAAAAACAAACAAATGTAATACCTAAAATATTTATTATACCTGTTATTCTATGAGATATAGATACTAGTGAAGAAATATGCCAATTATAAATTTGAATATGAGGAGATAATGGATTGCTATTTTTCATAAAAGTTTTCTTTGATTAAACTTTCAGCTATCTCTACTGCATTCAATGCTGCACCTTTGAGTAAATTGTCTGATACTATCCACATATTTATTGTATTTGATTGTGAGTTATCTTCTCTTATTCTTGATATAAAAGTTTCATATTTATTCTCAGCCTCAACTGGAGTTATATAACCACCATCTTTTTTTTCATCTACAACTTTACATCCTGGGGATGATGAAAGTACATTTCTGATTTCATCTAAATTATATTTTTTATTAAACTCAACATTTATACTTATCGAATGAGATACTAAAACTGGGATTCTTACACAAGTAGAGGTAATATTAATTTTTTTATCTAAAATTTTTTTTACTTCATCATGATTTTTTTGCTCCTCTTTAGTCGTGCCGTTATCTAAAAAACTATCTATATGTGGAATTGCATTAAAAGCTATTTGCTTTGTAAAATTTTTTGAAGTCATTTCTTTATTATCAAAATAGTCTTTGGTTTGTGAAAGCAGCTCATCCATTGCTTCTTTTCCAGCGCCAGAAACAGATTGATAAGTGGATGCAACAATTCTTTTTATATTATATAAATCATGAAGAGGTTTTAAAGCAACTACAATTGGAATAACTGAACAATTTGCATTTGAGATAATATTTTTATTTTTTACGTGAATTAATTCTTTTGAATTAACTTCAGGAACAATTAAAGGTATTTCTGGATCTTTTCTAAAAAATTTTGAATTATCAATTACAATAGTTTTTTCTGCTGCAATTGGAGCCCATTTTTCTGCAATGGCACTACCTGCAGCAAAAAATGCAATTTTCACTTTTGAAAAATCAAAATTATTTAAATCTTCTACAATTAATTCTTTATCTTTAAAATTTATTTTTTTACCCACACTTTTTGGAGATGCAACTAAAAATATTTCTGTAATTGGAAATTTTTTTTTATCTAATACCTCTAAAAGTTTCCTGCCTACATTTCCTGTGGCTCCTACAATTGCAATATTCATATTATTTAAGCTTTTATACTAAATGAAAGGTAAATCGCAAACTGTTCCTACAAATATTCTTTCATCTATATCAATTTTAAATTGATCTTTGGAGTTCCAATAAGGTTTATTAATCATTGCAATTCCGATTACTTTTTTAAAAGTTGGGGAGTAGGTTGCTGACCTCACATAACCAACTATATTGTTTTTATCGTCAAATAGTGTTTTTTCACAATACATATCTATTTTATTACTATCAATTTTAACACCCATTAACTTTCTAGTTATTCCATCTTGTTGAATTTTTTTTAATTTTTCTTTTCCTAAAAAATTGACATCAGAGTCTAGGTTTACAAATTTATCAAAGTTTGCTTCAAAAGGATTATCTCTGTTATCAAAATCATTTCCATAAGACAACAAAGCTGACTCAATTCTTTCAATAAGATTTGGACAACCTGGTCTAATATTAAACTCTTTACCAAACTCAAATAGATAATCGTATAAATCTTGTCCTGCTATATCATCTTCAACATAGACCTCAAAACCACCTTGTTTAGACCAACCTGATCTAGCTATAAAGTATTTATGTTTTTTATAATTAAAGTATTTAAAATTAAAAAACTTTAAATCTCTTATTTCTTCTCCGAATAATTTTGCCATTAAATTTTCAGCTAAGGGTCCTTGGACTGCAAGAATATTTACATTTGGTTCTTTTATTTCAACCTCAAATTTATTTCCCGATGCAATACCTTTTGCAAAAAAAATTACATCAGAGTCTGCTATTGAAATCCACCATCTATCCTCTGCTAACTTATTAATAATTGGATCATTTACTAGGAAGCCTTCTTGATCAACTAACGGAGAATAATAACATTTTCCTACTTTTGATTTTGATAAATCTCTACAGGTCATTAGCTGGACTAGTTTAGCTGAATCTTTTCCTGTAATTTCTACTTGTCTTTCTGCTGCTACGTCCCACACTTGTACAAATTCTTTTAAATGGTGATAGTCAGATTCTAAAGACTTAAATGATGCTGGTAACAGCATATGATTATAAACTGTGTAGCTAGAAACTCCATGAGCTTCAATTCTATCTGTATAAGGTGTGCTTCTTAATCTTCTAGATTTTACAATTGGAAATTTTTTCATTTTTAATTTTTTAAAATAAATTCTTTTACAATATTTCTCATTTCAAATGCTTTTTCAAAAATTATCATATGACCACAATTTGCAATCACTTTTGTTTCTGAATTTTTTATTAGCTCAGACATTTTATTTCCTATTTTAAGTGGAACCATTTTATCTAAATCTCCATAAATACATAAAGTTGGGCAATTAATTTTTTCTAAAGATTCTTTTCCTGCTTTGTAATTGTTACACGCGTTCAAGTCTACAGATAAAATTTCAATTATATCCCTAGATGAGTTAATAATTTTCTTTACAGGATTTCCACCAATAAACGCTTTGGATCCCTCATATCCCCATTTCATCATTAATAGGACTGCTTTTTCGTCTCCAGCTTCTGCAAAATCAATTAGATCTTGATTAACAGGCATTTTATATGAGCCAGCAGCTAATACTAAATTTTTGATAAGATTCGGATATCGTGATGCAAAGTCTATACCAATTAAACAACCCTGGGAATGACCTACAATAGTAATCTTTGATATATTTAATACCTCCATTAATGATTTGATCCAATCAGACATGCTTTCTATTGTTACAAGACTTGGTCCTTCAGAGCTGCCATGACCTGGAAGATCAATTGATAAAACATTGTACCCCTGTGAAGCATAAAATTGTTCATGAAGTGACCAAACTATATGAGTTAATCCACTTCCATGTATTAAAATAATTGAAGGTTTGTTAACATCAAAGTCAAGACCACCAGTCGAGATGAACACCTCTTTTGAATTAACTTCTAAGATCAGTTTGTCTCCTTGGCCTTCTTCCTTAATTCAAATTTCTGTATTTTTCCTGTTGAAGTTTTAGGTAGTTCACAAAATTCTATTTTCTTTGGAATTTTAAATCCAGCTAATGTTTCTCTGCAAAAATCTATTAGCTCTTTTTCAGTAACCTCTTTATCTTTAACTTTTTCTATAAAAGCACAAGGAACTTCACCCCATTTTTCATCTGGTTTTGCAACAACAGCTGCAATGGACACACCGGGATGTTTTGCTAATGTATTCTCAATTTCAATTGAAGATATATTTTCTCCTCCAGAAATTATTATATCCTTAGATCTATCTTGTATCTTTACATAACCATCTGGATGCATCACTGCTAAATCACCTGAATGAAACCAACCACCTTTCATTGCTTTTTCAGTTGCCTCTTGATCTTTAAAATAGCCTTTCATTACAACATTTCCTCTAATCATAATTTCACCAATTGTTTTGCCATCACGTGGAACCTCTTTCATAGTTTCAGGGTCCATTATTGCAACACCTTCTGTATTCGGATATCTAACTCCTTGTCTTGCCTTAATCTCGTTTTGTTTTTCCTCATCAAGTTCATTCCATTCATCATTCCAAGCACATTGAGTTACATGTCCATACGTTTCAGTTAATCCATATACATGCATGACTTCAAAACCTAGTTCTTTCATTTTTTTAAAAATTATACTTGGTGGTGGTGCACCTGCAGTTAATACATTAACTTTTCTATTTAATTTTTTTTTATCAGAATCTGGGGCTCCCGTTATCATATTCAAAACTATTGGTGCACCTCCAAAATGAGTAATTTCATATTTTTCAATTAATTCAAAAATCTTTTTTACATCTATAGCTCTCAAGCATATTGTTTTTCCATTAAGCATTGGAATAGTCCAGGGATATCCCCAACCATTACAATGAAACATTGGTACTATTGTTAAAAAATTTAATCTATTAGGCATATTCCATGCAACAGCGCTCCCAGTCGACATTAAATAAGATCCTCTATGATGATAAACAACCCCTTTAGGGTTTCCAGTTGTTCCAGATGTATAACTTAAAGAGATAGCTTTCCATTCATCTTCGGGAAATTTCCACTTATAATTATCATCTCCTGTACTTAAAAAATTTTCATATTCTTTTTTGCCTATTTTTTTTAATGAGGATTGATCAGCAAAATTATCTTGAATATCTATAATTATTGGTTTTGTTTTTGAAATTGTTAGAGCTTTTTCAATAATTGAATGAAGTTGCCTATCTACAATAAGAACTTTAGCATCACTATGATCTAAAATATATGCAACTGTCTTTGCATCAAGTCTGGTATTTATAGTATTCAAAACTGCTCCACACATTGGCACAGAATAGTGTGCTTCAAAAATTTCAGGAGTATTAAAAGCCATAACAGAAACAGTATCTCCATCACCGATCCCAATTTTTTCTAAAGCACTGGCAAATTTAGTACATCTTTTATAAATTTCTGACCAGGTATACTTTTTGTCTTCATAAATAAGAGCTTCATAGTTAGGGTAGATGTCTTTAGCTCTCTCTAAAAAACTGATTGGAGTTAGTGGGACAAAGTTAGCATTATTTTTGTCTAAATGTTTATCGTAATCACTCATTAGTTAAATTTAAAATTCATTATATAATCACTACCGGAGGATGCTGTTTTGAAATGATTTTCAGCTCTTGGTAAAACTCTTTTAAAATAAAACTTAGCTGTCTGAATTTTATCCTCATAAAAATCTTTATTATTTTCATAGTCTTTAAAACATACTTCTAAAACCTTAATCCATGAATGAGCTATGGATAAATAACCAAGAGCTTTTAAATAATCATTACAAGCTGCGCTCGCATCATTTTTAGAATTAGATATTTTTTCTTTAATCCAGTCAGTAAATTTAATTAATATTTGCATCTGAGATTTAAAATCATCAATAAAAGGCTTTATTTCTTTAATGTTATTATCTAAATCATTTTGAATTGTGTTTAAATATTTATCAATAATATCGCCATTCTTGTTAATAAGTTTTCTAAACACTAGATCTGCTGCTTGAATAGAGTTAGTGCCTTCATAAATAGGTGTAATTCTGTTATCTCTATATAATTGTTCTATTCCTTGGTCTTTTGTATAACCATATCCTCCATGTACTTGCATTGCATCACTTGTAATTTCCATACCTAGGTCCGTAAACATCGTTTTGACAACTGGTGTCATTAAGGAAACAAAATCAGAAGCTTCTTCTCTAACTTTTGTATTTTCATGATACAAACTTACTTCGGTTTGTTGAGACAACCAAAAACATAAAGCTCTCTCGCCCTCAATTATAGATTTCATATTTAGCAAAGATTTTCTTATATCAGCGTGTTCAATAATATTATCTGCTCCATTTGAGGATTTGCTATTATGAGTTTTTCCTTGTTTTCTTTCTTTCGCATAACTTAAAGAGTTTTGGTATGCAGTTTCAGAAATTCCTAATCCCTGTATACCAACAACTATTCTTTCTAAGTTCATCATGGTAAACATCGAATTAAGACCTTTATTTTTTGGACCTATCATGTATCCAACTGCATCATCAAAATTTAGGACACAAGTTGCTGAACCTTTTATACCCATTTTTGATTCTATAGATCCAGTAGAAATTCCATTTCTAATTCCAATTGTTCCATCTTCATTCACTTTAAACTTTGGAACTAAAAATAAACTAATTCCCTTAGTACCTTTTGGTGAGTCAGTAGCCCTTGCTATGACTAAATGAATAATATTTTCTGTTAAATCATGATCTCCAGAAGTTATAAATATTTTTTGACCACTTATTTTAAAAGTTCCATCAGGTTGTTCTACTGCTTTGGTTTTTAATAAACCTAAATCAGTGCCACAAACTGGTTCTGTTAAACACATTGTACCACTCCACTTACCTTCAACAATTTTTGGTAAATATTTATTTTTTATTTCTTCATTTGCATGGTGATTAATACAATTATATGCACCAATACTCAGTTCGCTGTATAATTTAAAAGATAAACTTGATGAAGATAACATTTCATCAAAAAAAGCACTAACAGTTTTAGGCATTCCTTGACCACCGTATTTTGGATCACAAGATAGAGACGTCCATCCATCTTCAATAAATTTTTTATATGCTTCTTTATAACCAGGTGGTGTTCTTACAACCCCATTTTCAAGAACTGTGGGATTTTCATCTCCCGATTTAGCAAGAGGTAATATTATATTTTGATTAATTTTGGCTGCTTCACTTAAAATATCTTTGACAAGTTCTGTGTTAACTTCTTTGTATTTTTCAATCTCATTATAATTTTGATTATTTCTTAACTTATCAAAAAGAAACATCATATCATCAAGTGGTGCTGTATAATTTGGCATTTCTAAACTCTAGAATAAATGTAAGATTATTGCAATTTTGAAATTATCGCATCACCCATTTGAGAGGTTGATACTTCTTTTGTTCCTTTAGAAATAATATCCTTTGTTCTTAGACCATCGTCTAAAACATCCTGAACAGCTTTTTCTAAAGCGTTTGCTTCATTATCAAGGTTTAAAGAATACTTAAGTGCCATTGCAAAACTTAATATTGATGCAATTGGATTTGCTATTCCTTTTCCGGCAATATCTGGCGCTGAACCATGTATTGGTTCATACATTGCTCTCAATTTACCATCTTTATTTTTTGCACCTAATGAAGCTGATGGCAACAATCCTAGGGATCCAGTTAACATTGATGCTTGATCAGATAGCATATCGCCGAATAAATTATCAGTAACAATTACATCAAATTGCTTTGGATTTCTAAGAAGCTGCATTGAACAATTATCAGCCAACATGTGATTTAAATTAACATCCTTATATTCTTTATCATGTAATTCCTGAACTTCTTCTCTCCAAAGTAATCCAGCTTCCATTACATTTGATTTTTCACAAGATGTAACTTTATTTTGTCTTTTTTTTGCAAGATCAAAAGCAACTTTGGCTACTCTTCGAATTTCACTAGAAGTATAAGTATGAGTATTAATTCCTTTTCTTTCCCCATTATCAATTGGTTTAATACCTCTAGGTTCACCAAAGTAAATACCACCTGTTAATTCTCTTACAATCATAATATCTAGTCCAGAAACTACTTCCGGTTTAAGTGTTGATGCATCAACCAATTGTTTAAAACAAATTGCTGGTCGTAAATTGGCAAATAATTTTAATTCTTTTCTTAATTTTAATAGTGCTCTCTCAGGCTTTTTTGAAAACTCAACATTATCCCACTTTGGTCCACCAACAGCTCCCAATATTACCGCTTCACATTCTAAAGCTTTATAAAAAACTTCATCAGTAATTGGTGTGCCATGTTTGTCATAAGATATACCTCCTGCTAAATCTTCCTCCATTTCAAAATCTAATGACTTTTTATTATTAAACCAGTTAATTATTTTTTTAACTTCATTAATAACCTCTGGGCCGATACCATCACCAGGTAAAAGTAAAAATTTTCTTTTTTTTACTTTAATCATTAAATATCCAGGGTTTTGAATTTTTAAGTTTATTTTCAAACGACATGATTTTATCAGTTTTTTCTAAAGATAACGCAATATCATCTAATCCTTCAAGTAAACACTTTTTTTTAAATGGATCAATTTCAAATTTAATTTCATTATTTCCAAATTTAATTATTTGATTAACCAAATCAATTTCTATTTCCTCTTTTCTAGATGAATATTCAGAAATTTGTTTAATTTTTTCTTCGTCTATTACAATGGGAAGAATTCCGTTTTTAAAACAATTGTTATAAAAAATGTCTGCATAACTAGAACTAATTACACAGGTAATGCCAAAGTCTAACAAAGCCCAGGGAGCATGTTCTCTGGATGAGCCGCAACCAAAATTTTTTCCAGCAATTAATATTTTAGATTTATCATAAGGAGATTGGTTAAGTATAAATTGATCATTTTTAATTCCTTTTTCATCATACCTCATCTCATAAAATAAATTTTTTCCTAAACCAGTTCTTTTAATTGTTTTTAAGAACTGCTTTGGTATCAACATATCAGTATCAATATTAACTATTGGCAAATAAGCAGGTATACCTTTAACTTTATTAAATTTTTGCATTATCCTTGATACTTTCTAACATCATCTAAATTGCCTGAAATTGCTGCTGCAGCTGCCATTCCTGGACTAACTAAATGTGTTCTACCGCCTCTTCCTTGTCTTCCTTCAAAGTTTCTATTAGAAGTAGATGCACATCTTTCACCAGGTTTTAATTTATCTGCATTCATTGCTAAACACATTGAACAACCTGGTTCTCTCCATTCAAATCCAGAATTAATAAAGATTTTATGTAATCCTTCTTGCTCAGCCTGTTCTTTAACAAGTCCTGAACCAGGAACTACCATTGCATCAACATGATTTGCTATCTTTTTATCTTTTAAAATTTTAGCTGCCTCTCTTAAATCCTCAATTCTTCCATTGGTACAACTGCCAATAAAAACTTTGTCGATCTTAATATCTTTTGCATCTATATCAGGGTTTAAACCCATATACTTTAATGACCTTTCAATTGAGCTTTTTTTGTCTGGATCTTTTTCATTTTTTGGGTTGGGCACTTTACCATCGATAGTAATTACATCTTGAGGTGATGTTCCCCAAGTTACCATAGGTTTAATATCTTTTCCTTCTAGATTGATCTCTTTGTCAAATTTTGCTCCATCATCAGAGTTTAGTTTATTCCAATATTCTAAGGCTTTTTCCCAATTTTCATTTTTTGGAGACATTGGTTTGTTTTTTAGATAATCAAAAACCTTTTGATCAGGTTCAATTAAGCCTGCTCTAGCTCCACCCTCAATTGTCATATTGCAAATAGTCATTCTATTTTCAACACTTAGGGATGAAATCAAGTCGCCAGCATATTCAATTACATATCCAGTACCACCTGCAGTTCCTATTTTTCCAATTATTTGAAGTATTACATCCTTTGATGTAACTCCTAATGGAAGTTTACCATTAACATTTATTCTAAAATTTTTAGATTTCTTTTGTACTAAGGTCTGAGTAGCAAGAACATGCTCAACCTCAGAGGTTCCAATTCCAAAAGCTAAAGCTCCAAAAGCTCCATGCGTAGCAGTGTGACTATCACCACAAACAATAATTGTTCCTGGTTGAGTGAATCCCTGCTCTGGACCGATGATATGAACTATTCCCTGTCTTTTATCGTCCATTCCAAATAATTTAATACCAAATTCATTACAATTTTTTTCAAGGGTATCTACTTGTAACTTAGACTCCTCGTCTGAAATTCCTTTTGTTCTGTCGGTAGTAGGGACATTATGATCTGCAACCGCTAAAGTAAGATTTGGTTGTCTTACATTTCTACTAGAATTTCTCAAACCTTCAAAAGCTTGGGGACTTGTTACCTCATGAATTAAATGTCTATCTACAAAAAGTAAAGATGTGCCGTCTTCTTGCTGATGGACAAGATGATCATTCCAGATTTTATCGTATAAAGTATATGGCATTTAGAAAAAATTATTTTTTCTCTTGGGAAATATCTTTATCTGTATCTTCTTTTTTAATTTCAGGTTCTTTAATATCTGTTTCACTTTCTTTACTTGAAGTTACTTTTTCAGATTTTTCCTCTACTGATGGTGCTAATGTTTCTTCACTAACCTCTTCTGGTTTTGATTCAACATCAATACCTATTTTCTTTTTAATTTTTTCAGTAATTCTTGCTGATTTACCCGTTCTATCTCTTAAATAATAAAGCTTTGCTCTCCTTACTTTACCTGATCTTATTACTTTTATAGAGTCTACTATAGGACTAAATAATGCGAATGTTCTTTCAACACCCTCTCCAAATGATATTTTTCGAACTGTAAAAGACGAATTTATATCTCTATTTTTTTTAGCAATACAAACGCCTTCGAAGTACTGAATTCTATCCCTTTTGCCCTCTGTAATCTTAACACCTACTTTAATAATATCTCCAGGGAAAAAAGCAGGAAGTTTCTTTTCTGCAGTAATTTTCTTTACATTTGATGCGTTTATTTCTTCGATTGTTTTCATTTGTAAATTTATCAAGTTAATTCTTTTTATATTTTTGCCACAAATCTGGTCTTCGGTCGCGTGTTATAGCCTCTGATTGAGATAAACGCCAGTCTTTAATTTTCGCATGATCTCCAGATAATAGCACATCTGGTATTGATTTTTCCTCCCAAATTTGAGGTTTGGTATATTGAGGATACTCTAATAGACCATTTTCAAAGCTCTCCTCTTTATTTGAAAATTCATTACCTAGAACTTTTGGTAATAACCTTAATATAGAGTCTATTACAACAATAGCAGCACTCTCACCTCCTGATAATACAAAATCACCTATGCTGACTTCTTCTATGTTTCTACCTTCTATTACTCTCTGATCTATACCTTCAAAATGACCACAAAGTAAATTTATAGTTTTTTCTTTTGATAATTTTTTAGCAAGACTCTGGTTAAATAGTTTACCTTTTGGAGATAAATAAATTATTTTTTCTGAGGATTTAATGTTTTTATCTAATGATTTAGCTATTACATCAGGTTTCATTAACATACCCGATCCTCCGCCATAAGTTGTATCATCTACAGTTTTATGTTTATCTTCTGCATAATCTCTAATATTTACTGTTTCTAATTTCCAAATTTTTTCGTCTAAAGCTTTACCATACAAACCCTTTCCTAATGGTCCAGGAAAAAACTCTGGATATAAAGTAAATATTCTTGCAACAAACATGATCTAATTATTTTTTCTCTTCTGCTTTTGGAGCATCAGCTTTTTTCTCTTCTGCTTTTGGAGCATCAGCTTTTTTCTCTTCTGCTTTTGGAGCATCAGCTTTTTT
>Ga0208261_1000818_pt1 | contig 11673 bp, 13 predicted proteins | sample Knorr_S7_td_DCM__FD_185595 | JGI IMG/M metagenome (GOLD analysis project Ga0208261, IMG submission 185595) | Marine microbial communities from Southern Atlantic Ocean transect - Knorr_S7_td_DCM_ad_131m_LV_B (SPAdes) (version 3) | ecosystem: Environmental > Aquatic > Marine > Oceanic | place...
CCCCCCGGGACCAGGGTTACCGCTGCAAGCTCCATCGGTAAAAATCTCTAGTTTATTTTTTGTTGTGTCCATAAGTGTCTCAAATACTAATGCTATCGCTTATTTATACTAATGAAATAATTATGTTGATTAACTTTAACAAATAGTCTCCCATATCAGTTATAGTGAGCCTTTTTTTTTTGTACAGTTATTTTGGTTCCTGGGGTATTAGGATACAATGAAACGCATTTTCTTATTAATGATTTACACTTTTCTATTTTCTATTTCTTTAACAGCATGTGAAACTGCAAAAGATATTAACTTATTTAATACAAAAAAAGAGAAGCCCAAACCCTGTCCTGTTATTAAGATTTTAAAAGATGCAAAAAAAATTACCTCATTTAAAAATAATGAGGCAAAAGATATTAGTGGTATTATGTTCGAAGCAGAAATAATAGGATATTCTGGAAAATGTGAGTATAAAAAACGGGATAAATTGGAAACTGAAATAGTCATAGAATTGGAAGTCCTTTTAGACTTATTTAGGGGCCCAGCCAATAATACCAATTCAGCTAACCTCGGCTTCTTTATTGCAATACCAAGTTTTTTTCCCAATCCCGAAGGTAAAAAAGTGTTCTATAAAAGCATTACTTTCCCAAAAAATTTGGGGAAAATACGTATGATAGATAGAGATATAATTATAAGGATACCTATAACAAATAGAAATGTTGATTCTAAGACAATTATATTTTTGGGACTCAAACTGACCAAGAACCAGCTCGACTACAACAGAAAAACTAATTCACAACTCCAACTAAAAATGTAATTACTGTAGGATATGGAAGAGGAAGTATCAGATCTCAACAAAACAGTGCTGTTTGATTGGCACAGGTCCAAGGGGGCAAAAATTGTGCCATTTGCTGGATATCATATGCCGGTTTATTACGGCAATGGAATTCTCAAAGAACATTTGCACACTCGACGGAAGGTCTCTCTTTTTGACATAAGTCATATGGGACAAATAGAATTAAAAGGGCCCAACGTTTACTCTGATTTTGAAGCATTAGTTCCGGCAGATGTTTTTGACTTAGCTGAAAACCATTGCCGTTATACTCAATTTACAAATGACCGTGGCGGTATTATAGACGATTTTATAGTAACCAAACAAAGTGATAGTCTGAACTTAGTAGTGAACGCTGCTTGTAAAATGAAAGATTTTACTCATTTAAAAGCGCACCTAGAGGGCAGTATAGAAATAGAAAAACTTGATAATTACGCACTCCTAGCCCTTCAAGGACCGCAATCAGCGGAAGTACTCTCCAAATTTTGTCCTGAAATAAAAAACTTAGCCTTTATGACCAAACAAAATGCCCTGATAAAAGGTATAAATGCTAATATTTCCCGCTCGGGTTATACGGGTGAAGACGGATTTGAAATCTCGGTTAAGAATTCGGACTGTTTAGATTTGGTAGATATATTAACAAGTGAACCGGACGTAGAACCAGCAGGTCTTGGTGCGCGGGATACACTGAGGTTAGAAGCTGGGCTATGTCTTTATGGGAATGACTTGGATGAAAGTATAACCCCCGTGGAAGCCAACCTTACATGGACCATAGGGAAACAGAAACGTTTGGAGGGTGGGTTTCTTGGTGATGATAAGATTTTGTCACAACTAAGAGACGGGCCCGAGAAAAAAAGAATTGGTATTTGTCTATCCGGAAAAGTACCTGCGCGGTCTGGAGCCGATATACTTGATGGCGAGGGAAGCTCTATAGGGACTATCTCTAGCGGAGGCTATAGCCCAACTCTCCAGAAACCTATCGCAATGGGATATGTCACCCTTAACAGTGCAAAGTTAAATGAAAAGATCCAAATAATCGTGAGAAAAAAACGATTAGAGGCAACAATAATAAAAACACCTTTTGTAGAACCAAATTATTATAAAACTAGTAAGAAAAAATAATGAAGAGAGAAATATGATAAAATACACAAAACAACATGAATGGGTCGCTATCAATGATGGAGATGAAAAAGCTGCAGTGGGCATAACTGACTATGCTCAAAAGCAATTGGGGGATATAGTATATGTCGAATTACCTGGGATAGGAGTCAAAGTGAATAAAGGAGATGAAGCTGCCGTGGTAGAATCCGTTAAAGCTGCTGCAGAGGTCTACAGCCCAATTTCCGGAGAAATATTAGAAGTGAACGAGAATCTAGCAGATAGCCCTGAGCTCATCAACAATGAGGCCGAGGCAAATGGATGGTTTTTTAAACTTGCTCCTTCGGAAGAAAGTGAATTGGAAGAATTGATGGATAAAGAGGGTTACGATAAGTACATAGGAGGTTTAGATTAATGAGATACCTTCCCCTCACAACAGATGACAGAAACAAAATGTTATCTGAAATAGGCGTAGGCGACATAGAGGAACTATTCAAAGATGTACCCAATGATGCGTTATTGAAGAGCGCAATAGACCTTCCATCTCACAAAAGTGAAATGGAAGTGGAAACTTCAATTACCTCTTTTGCAAAAAAGAATAAAACAACCAACGTATTCCCATCATTCTTAGGTGCTGGGAACTATTCCCATCATATTCCAGCATCAGTGGATCATTTGATCCAAAGAGGTGAGTTCTTAACATCATATACACCATACCAGCCTGAAATAGCTCAAGGGACTCTTCAAGCATTATTTGAATTTCAAACACAAGTATCTCTGATTACAGGAATGGAAGTTGCCAATGCATCAATGTATGATGGAGCAACCGCAACCTCTGAAGCTGTGTTAATGGCCTGTAGAATTACTCGGCGAGATAAAATCATATTGTCAAATGGTCTGCATCCCCATTATAACGAGGTAATTAAGACTAATTCTAGACACTTGAAGCTATCAATAGACTCAACGTCAGTCTACAACAAAAAAGCTCTTTGTGAACTAATTGATGAAAACACAGCATGTATAGTTGTTCAAAATCCAGATTTTTTTGGTAGAGTTCAGGACTTTACTGAGTTATCTGAAACATGCCATCAATATGGTGCTCTTTTGATAATTGCTGTCACCGAAATTATATCTCTGGGAGCACTTACCAATCCCGGAGAAATGGGCGCAGATATTGTTTCAGGAGAGGGTCAGTCACTTGGTAATCCTATAAGTTTTGGTGGACCACATGTGGGACTTCTCTCTACAAGGGAAAAGTTTCTCCGCCAAATGCCTGGTCGCTTAGCTGGAGAGACAGTTGATGAGGATGGCAAAAGGGGGTGGGTTTTAACTTTATCAACAAGGGAACAACATATTAGACGAGAAAAGGCAACTAGTAATATCTGCACTAACTCTGGATTGTGCGCGCTAGCTTTTTCTATTCACTTAAGTCTTTTGGGCGAAGACGGCTTTACTCAATTGGCAAAAATTAACCATCAGAAGGCAATCGATTTATCTAAGGCAATAGAGAGTCTGGATGAAGTAGAGCTAATTAACGAAACATTTTTCAATGAGTTCACTTTAAAACTGCCTAAACCCGCAATATCTATTGTTGAAGAAATGGCAAATAAAGGTGTCTTAGCAGGTGTTCCTGTTAAAAGGCTGATACCCCATGATATAGATACGGAAAATATGCTTATTGTTGCAGCGACTGAATTGACCACCAATTCGGATATTGAAAAATTTGTCACTTGCCTGAGAGAAACCTTATCTTGAAAAAGAACTCTAACAAAGGGCTTCAAGTAGAGGAGCCTCTTATATTTGAGCAAAGCTCACCTGGAGCATGCGGCGTAGACTTTCCAGAAATGGAAATTTCCAAGAATAAGCTAGGCGGCAACCATCGAGTAAAGCCTATCGGGCTGCCAAATTTATCGGAACCTGTTGCAGTTAGACATTATTTGCGTATAAGTCAGAAAAACTATTGCATCGACTCAGGTTTGTATCCCCTAGGTTCGTGCACTATGAAACATAATCCTAGATTAAATGAAAAAATGGCGAGAAAGCCCGGTCTAGTAGATATTCACCCTCTGCAACCGCAAAGCACTGTCCAAGGAGCATTAGAGTTAATTTATGTTTGTTCAGAATGGCTAACTAAACTTACAGGCATGCCTGGTATAGCTATGTCTCCTGCCGCTGGAGCTCACGGAGAATTAACAGGACTAATGACCATTAGAGCCGCGTTAGAGGATAGAGGTAATCCGAGAAAAAAAGTACTTGTTCCAGAGTCCGCTCATGGAACAAACCCAGCAAGTGCCCAAATGTGTGGATATGAAATTGAAAGTATACCCGCAAACCTTAGTGGCAGAGTAGACACAGAAAAGCTTTTAGGCCGCCTTGACAAAACAGTTGCAGCAATAATGATAACGAATCCGAATACATGCGGTCTTTTCGAAGATCAAATTGTTCGAGTCGCTGATGCAGTGCACGAAATAGGGGGATTTTTGTACTGCGATGGTGCCAATTTTAATGCAATTGTTGGTAGAGTAAAACCGGGAGACCTTAAGATTGATAGTATGCACCTAAATTTACACAAAACCTTTTCGACGCCTCATGGGGGGGGTGGACCTGGAAGTGGACCAGTCGTATTATCAAAAGAGCTAGCAGACTATGCCCCTCTGCCATTTGTGGTTAAAACTGATGATAGATTTGAGCTAATCGAAAGTGCTGAAGATACTGATAAGAAACCTTTTGGCCGTATAAAAGGTTTCCATGGACAATTTGGAGTCTTCGTCAGAGCACTAACCTATATGCTAAGTATGGGCTCAGACGGTTTAAGACAAGCCTCTGGAGATGCTGTTTTGAGTGCAAATTACCTATTGGCGCAGTTAAAAGATGATCTAAGTATATCGTTCGAGGGACCATGTATGCATGAAGTATTGATTGATGATAGGTTTCTAAAAGATACCGGCGTAACTACTTTAGATTTTGCAAAGGCTATGATTGACGAAGGGTTTCACCCAATGACAATGTACTTTCCCCTAGTGGTTCCTGGGGCTTTACTAATGGAACCAACCGAAACAGAAAGTAAAGAATCTTTGGACAACTATATTGACAGTGTTATATCTCTTGCGAAGAAGGCAGCGACTGAAAATACTAAACATTTTAAAGATGCTCCAAAATATACTCCTAGAAGAAGGTTAGATGAAACAGCAGCCGCAAGAAATCCCATTTTACGATGGAAACCCGAAAAAAATTCAAAAAATAATAGTCGCTGAATTGTGATGCTAAAGTGACAAAGCTTGAAGAAAAACTGCCTCTATTGCCTTCCCTATCCCCGCTAGAAAAAAGTGATTTGGAATCCGCTACAAATGAAAAACGAGAGAAAGATAAGGACGGTCGTTTTATCTGTGGAGAACTTAATATAAAGATAGATAAGGAGGGGCGTTGGTACTATAACAATAGCCCAATAGGACGTAAGGCACTTGTTAAATTATTTTCAAGTGTAATCGAAAAAGACACGAATAATGCCTATTGGTTAGTAACCCCGTTTGAAAAAGGACAAATCTTCGTCGAAGATGTACCCTTTATGGCGGTCGAATGCGAAGTTGATGGAACCGGGGAAAAGCAGGTTCTCACTTTTCGAACCAATGTTGACGACCATTTCAAAGCCGGGGCAAAAAATCCTCTTAGTTTTAGAGTAGATAGCAACACAAATGAACCGAAGCCCTATATATTGGTTCGAAAAAATCTTGAAGCAAAGCTCACCCGACCAGTATTCTATCAAGTAGTTGATTTGGGAGTAGAGGAATTAATAAAAGGTGAGAGAATGTTTGGAGTATGGAGCAAAACTAAATTTTTTGTAATTGGAAAAGTATAGAATGCAATACTCAAAAACTAAACTCTATGCAATGCTTACCTCCAAAAAACATATTAATGGTGACGCTATTAGTTTTGAAAAATCAAAAAATAACAGGAATAAAACAATCCCTGAGATTAATGATAAATCTCTTATACCAGCCGCAGTCTTGGTCCTTTTGGTCAATCATCCAGACGGCCTAACTGTATTGTTTACCAAAAGGGCTGACAATATGACGAGACATGCAGGTCAAATTAGTTTACCCGGTGGTAGAATAGAAGCAAACGATCCCAGCCCAAAGTATACTGCTCTCAGGGAAACAGAAGAAGAAATAGGACTTCGTAGAGAGGAAATAGAAATTGTTTGCCAACTTGATGAGTATGCCGTGGGCACTGGATTTCTGATAACCCCGTTTGTCGGCTTTGCCGACCCTCCTCTAAAATTAACCCCCCAATACGAAGAAGTTGCAGAAATTTTTGAAGCCCCACTCTCTTATTTAATTAATCCAAACAATTACACTTGGAACAAAAAAACTCTAAAGGGTGAGAGCCGCCGTTTTCTATCATTACAGTGGAATAATTATTATATTTGGGGCGCCACCGCTGGAATTTTACATGACCTTTCAATTAAAATAGGGCATGTAAGCTAATCATTACTATAACTTTGAGAGGACTTAATGAGAATATTAATTCAGGTGATTCTTCCTCTTCTTGCACCAATAGTTGCATATTTTATATGGTCCTATTGGGATGCACGTCGCCGAGGAAAAGGTCTTCCTAATTGGGAAGAGGGAAAATGGTTTTGGTTTATACTCTTAGGAATAGCTTTATCAGCAGCCAGCTTGGTTTATTTTTCAACCACAGGATCGGGCACAAACACTAAATACACCTCACCACAATTGGAAAATGGAAAAGTAGTACCAGGAAGACATAAATAGATTATAAAAAAATAATTGCTTGGGCTAAACAACCGAGTCAACAATTATGAGGTGGTAATTTGAGTGACAAAAGTTTTAAGCTAAACATATCCTTATCTAGACAGACCTGGGAAAAACGGACTTCACTTGTTAAATTAATAAAAATTTTTACAGACGCTAAAGTAGACATTCGTTTTATTGGCGGCTTTGTAAGAAATGCGTTACTTGGCTTACCCATAACAGATATAGATTTTGCCACCCCGCTACTCCCAAATAAAACTATAAAATTATTAGAAACAGCTGGGATAGACTGCATCTTAACCGGAGTGGAATATGGAACCGCAACAGCTAAAGTAGAAGGTGAGACATATCAAATTACCACCCTAAGACAAGATATTTCCAACGATGGGAGAAGGGCCAAAGTAAAATTTACTGATTGTTGGAAGACTGATGCCTCTCGGCGTGACTTCACCATAAACGCAATGAGTGCCAACCTTGAAGGTGAAATCTATGACTATTTTAGCGGCTACAACGATTTAATAAATGGCAAGATTAGGTTTGTGGGTAGGGCTGAAAAGAGGATTACAGAGGATCACCTCCGTATCCTGAGATATTTTAGATTTATGGCTAATTTAGATTTTCAGCCAGCAAGTGTTGAGGCCTATAACACCTGCATAGAACATGCTCACCTAACTAAGTCTCTCTCTGGAGAGAGAATTTGGTCAGAATTACGAAAAATATTGTCACTCTCAAGCCAAATTAAGGTAATTGAGAAAATGATAAATGATGGAATAACTGGCCACTTTCTTCCACAAAATGTTAGCCCTAAATATCTCTTACGAATTTATGAGTTAGCAAATGAACACCCGTCTTTAAATGCTATAGTTGACCATCCAATGGTATTGTTAGGCTGCCTTCTGAAAGATAAAGAAATAAATATTGAGAAAATAGCCACCAAACTAAAGCTATCTAATAAAGAATTAGTGGAGTTATCAAAACTATTAAGCCCTGACACAAAGATGAATAGCAAAATGTCAAAGATAGAGTTAAATGGCAGAGTATACAGGAATGGTAAAAGACAGTTCTTATCTAAGTTAGTGTTATCATGGGCTATGGAGAAAGAAAAAAATAATGGGTCAAAATTAAATGATGACACTTGGCTAAAATTGGTTGAAAAGGCAGCAAGTGTAAAAGAAAAAGTTTTTCCTGTAAAAGGTCGTGACCTTATCGAAAGAGGAATACCTGAAGGTCCACAAGTTTCTGATATTTTGAAAAGTTTAGAAGACTGGTGGGTCAAAAATGGCTGTAAGGCTGATAAAATAGCCTGCTTAAAAAGATTGTAAAATCAGAAAAGATAAAGGCAAAATATAAAGCTGTTTGCATAAATTTATGAGAAGAGGAAGCTGAAAAATTAATGAAACTATATACTAATAAAGGTGGCTCCGGCGATAGAACCTTTTTGCTACTACATGGACTAGGATGTAATGGTGATGTTTGGAAAGGACTTATATCCAAAATTAATCAGGCGAAGGCGGGCAAATGGATTGCTCCAGACCTAAGGGGACACGGAAGATCAGATTGGGCAGAAGAATATTGTGTGGGATATCATGCTAATGATCTTGCGACCATATTAAACAACGAGAGCAACATAATCGTAGTTGGGCATTCCATGGGAGCTTATATTGGTATAATTCTAGCGCTGGGAATCTATAACTTAGATATCAAGTTTGTATTGGGAATAGGGCAAAAAACTAAGTGGCTAATCCATGAAAAGAAAAAGCTATTTGAGTTCGCTGAGAAACCTGTTCGCATATTCAAAACCAAGAGCGAAGCACTAATGAGATATCTAAAAGTGTCCGGTTTAAATGGTATAATTGATGTTAATGACCCCCGCCTTGATAATGCTATAGTAAAGAATGGGCTGGGATACGCTTTAGCTGCTGACCCAAAGACAGTTTTAGTGGCCGGATCTTCCATAGGGTTATTTCAAGCTGCAAGCTACAACAATAAAATAAGATTAGTATGCGGGGAATACGACAACGTCACAAACCTTAAATCACTCCAAGAGCTTGATAAAAAAGCATTTGAATTGAGAGGTCTTTCTCACAACGCCCATGTTGAAGATCCAACAGTAATTTGGAACATTTTAGAGAACTTAGAACAAGAATATTTGTTAATCGATTAGGGCCAGGCAGCCATGGGCGGAAGCGACATCAAAATTGCTTCGGTATTTCCCCCTGTCATTAATCCAAATTTAGTGCCCCTATCATGAATCAAATTAAATTCAACGTACCGTGCTCTCTTGGCGAGCTGAGCCGTAACTTCTTCTGAGGACCAGTCCTTATTCATGTGACGTTTCACTATCTCGGGGTAAATGGTTAAAAAACCCTTGCCAACATCTTGTACAAAAGAAAAATCCGCTGCCCAATCGCCAGTGTCAAGGTAGTCAAAGAATATTCCACCGACACCCCTTGCCTCATTTCTGTGGGGCAGATAGAAATAATTATCACACCACTTTTTAAACTTGGGATAATAACCTTCACTAAAATAACCTTTATCGTGTTTGTCACATACTTTCTTAAAAGTAGAATGAAAATTTTCTGTGTCCTCCTCATCAGGGAATACGGGCGTGAGATCCCCTCCACCTCCAAACCATTGTTTAGCTGTTACAATCATCCGAGTATTCATGTGAGCAATGGGAACAAATGGGGATCTTGGATGAGCTACTACCGATATACCTGATGCCCAAAAACTGCCATCATCCTCTGTTCCAGGAATTTGGGATCGCATTTCGTCAGAAAACTTGCCTTCAACAGTAGAAACATTTACCCCAACTTTTTCAAAAACCCTACCCCTTAGCACTGACATGACACCACCCCCACCATCATCTAATTCTGGTGTTCTTCTCCACTCAGTTCTCTCAAAGGAACCAAAAGATTTCTGGGCAGCATCATTACCACCCACTAATATTCTCTCGCACTCTTCCAAAGAGTCGCAGATTTCATCCCTAAGATTTTCAAACCACTCTTTAGCTAGATACTTATGGTTAAATTCGTCTTTGGACATCCAACAATAATTTCCATCATCTCTTAAACACAAAACGTCATAACCATACGCTGTTTACTGGAGAACAAAAGGGTATATTTATGTTTTACCTACCTTATAATGCTATAGTTTGGGCTTCGCCTAACAAATAATCCGGCTATTTGGAAATCCATCCAATTGCCGTAAAGATTCTCCCACCAAGATAGAAGCTGCTTGCACAATATTTAGCGACCTCATCTCAGAAATGATCGGTATATGCACACTTTTATCCGCAGCCTCGTGAACGTATTTTGGAACCCCAGCACTTTCACGACCAAAAAGTATTATATCTCCGCGCTCAAATTTAAACGAATTATAACTTTGAGTGCCACTAGTTGTTGCTAGAATCAATCTACTCGAAAATTTTAATCTATCTTCCTGAAAAGCATCCCAAGATTCATGTAGCCTAAAATATGCGGTATCAATATAGTCCATTCCAGACCGTCTCATCTTTTTTTCCGAGAGCAAAAATCCACAGGGACCAATAATATCTAGCTGTAAACCAAAACAAGCTATCAACCGCAGAATTGAGCCGGTATTTTGAGGAATATCGGGCTCAAACAACGCGATTTTAATTGTTTTATTTTTTGGTTCCAAAATAAAAATTCTCCTTCAACTGCTATTAATTCTTTCATAGTTTGCGAAACTCTATTATACCTCTAACCAAGATGGAGAAATAAATAAATTCATTTTTGTACCCAGAATAGGATATGGAGAAGGTAGGAGTGACTGACTCAGAATCCCAAGAAAACGATAGTAGCCCTCACGAGGAAACACGTCGTGATTTTTTGATGATTTCAACTGTTTCTGTTGGTGCTATTGGAGCGGGTCTTGCTGCTTGGCCATTTATAGACTTGATGAACCCCTCAAAAGACGTTTTAGCCCTCGCATCCACGGAAATTGATCTGTCAGGTATAGAAGAAGGGCAATCAATTACCGCTATGTGGAGAGGAAAACCTATTTTCATCAGAAGAAGAACCGATAGGGAAATAAATGAGGCACAGACAGTAAAGCTGTCTGATTTGAAAGATCCCGAAACAGATGATCAAAGAGTTAAAAAAGGAAAGTCTCAATGGCTAGTTATGGTCGGCATATGCACCCATCTTGGTTGTATTCCGATGGGTAATAAGTCAGGACAAACAAGAGGAGAATATAATGGTTGGTTTTGTCCTTGCCATGGATCCCATTACGATACTTCCGGGCGAATTAGAAAGGGTCCAGCACCCAAAAATTTTCCTATACCACCCTACAAATTCTTATCCGATAATACTATATTGATTGGATAGGAATCAAAATTGATTGGATAGGAAACAAACTCAATGTCCGCATTAAATAAATTCAGTTATTTGATGATATCTTATAAAAACCTTGGTGACAAAATTGGAGGCCTAGTTAATGTCGTCAACCCATAATAGTTCAGGGCCAAACTGGAAAAACCCGATAGTTAAATGGGTTGACCATAGATTACCCATATTTTCTTTTGCCCAACACAGTCTTATTGACTACCCCACGCCCCGAAACCTAAGCTATTGGTGGAACTATGGTTCCCTGCTGGGAATAGTACTCGTGATTATGATAGCAACAGGGGTCTTCTTATCTTTTAATTATACCGCTCATGTGGACCTAGCATTTGATAGCGTAGAGAGAATAATGCGCGACGTGAATTATGGCTGGCTAATTCGTTATATTCACATGAATGGAGCCTCAATGTTTTTTCTACTTGTATACATTCATATTTTTAGAGGCTTATATTACGGCTCTTACAAAGCGCCAAGAGAAATACTATGGATAATAGGTGTCTTAATTTTATTAACCATGATGGCAACTGCATTCGTCGGGTATGTCCTGCCTTGGGGACAAATGAGTTTTTGGGGTGCTACTGTTATCACTAACTTGTTTTCTGTTATACCTTTTGTCGGG
>Ga0208261_1000819_pt1 | contig 11662 bp, 10 predicted proteins | sample Knorr_S7_td_DCM__FD_185595 | JGI IMG/M metagenome (GOLD analysis project Ga0208261, IMG submission 185595) | Marine microbial communities from Southern Atlantic Ocean transect - Knorr_S7_td_DCM_ad_131m_LV_B (SPAdes) (version 3) | ecosystem: Environmental > Aquatic > Marine > Oceanic | place...
GACAGACTTAGGACTACTTAAAACAAAAGCTATAGAACAACCTGATGGTACCTATAAACTAACTGGACAAAAAATGTTTATAACATCAGGTGATCATGATTTAACAGAGAATATTATTCATCTAGTAATCGCTAGGGCATCTGACTCACCTGCAGGAACAAAAGGAATAAGTTTATTTTTAGTTCCAAAATTTATTGTAAAAGAAGATGGAACAATTGGACCTAGGAATGGAATATCAACAGGTTCTATAGAAACGAAAATGGGAATAAAAGGTTCAGCCACTTGTGTACTTAATTTTGATGAAGCGACGGGCTATATGATTGGACCAAAAAATAAAGGATTAAGTCAAATGTTTACAATGATGAATTTAGAGAGAATTGTTGTAGGTATTCAAGGTTTAGGAATATCAGAAATTGCTTACCAAAATTCATTAAGCTACGCAAAGGAAAGGAAGCAGGGAAAAAGTAATAAAAATAATTCTCAAAATGGAGCAGCAGATTTTATTATTGAGCATGCAGATATTAGAAAATCTTTATTAACTATGAAGTCAATTATTGAGGGTGAGAGAGCTTTATGCTTCTGGTTATCCCAGCAAACTGAAGTAAGTTTATATCATAAAGATCCAAAAATTAAGCAAGATGCAGTAGATTTGGTTTCGTTGATGACTCCAGTTGTTAAATCTTTATTTTCAGACATGGGGATGGAAATAACAAGCGATGCTATGCAAATTTATGGTGGGTACGGATATACCAAGGATCAAGGAATTGAACAACTGTATAGAGATAATAGAATTACACCTATTTATGAAGGCACTAATTCTATCCAAGCAATTGACCTAGTTTTTAGAAAACTAGTAAATAAGAATGGAGATATAATAGAAAAATATATCAATATGATGATAAGCGATTTAGATCAAAGTGATAAAAATTTAAAACCATTCGTAGAAAAGTTTAAAATATATATAGAAAAATTAAATATTTTTTCAAAATGGATTAAAGAAAAGATAAAAAGTTCAAAGGATGATGCAAATGCTGCATCAAACGACTATTTAAAAGTTCTAGGATATGTAGCAGTTGGATATTCTTGGCTTAAAGTATTAGAGGTTAGTTATAAAGACTATTCCAATAATAAAGTTTTTTATGAGGATAAAATACAAACTGCTAATTTTTATTTCAATAGAGTTTTGCCAAGAGTAGAAAGTCATTATTTATCTGCAACTACTGGAAGTAAGTATATAATGGATTTTAAATTTAACTAATTATGAGTCATTACGATACAAATTTAGATAAGAATAATGCAAACTTTGTTCCATTAACTCCACTTTCTTTTTTACAACGAGCAAAAGATATTTATCCAAATTATGAAGCTATAATTTACGAGGACAGGAAATATACATGGAGCGAGGTTTATAAAAGATGTGTTAAGTTTGCTAGTGCTTTAAAAAAAATTGGCATTGGCAAAGGAGATACAGTGTCGTTCCTAGCTTTTAATACTCCAGAAATTTTTGAAGCGCATTACTCAGTTCCTATGACTGGAGGAGTTCTAAATACAATTAATATTAGATTGGATGCAAAGACTATTGCCTACATTTTAGATCATAGTGATGCTAAGGTGTTAGTTGTAGATAGACAACTTCATATAGAAGTTAAAAAAGCACTGAGTACATTAAAAAAAAAAATTACTATAATTGATATTAACGATAAATTTGCCGATCAATCAAAATTAGAAAAAATTGGTGATTTAGAGTATGAAGAGTTTTTAAATACAGGTGATGAAAATTATATTTGGAAAATGCCAGAAGATGAATGGCAAGCTATTTCATTAAGTTATACTTCTGGAACAACAGGAAATCCAAAGGGAGTTGTTTATCACCATAGAGGATCATATTTAATGTCCACAGGAAGTGCCACTGCTTGGAATATGCCTAATAGATTAAATTTTTTAACAATTGTACCAATGTTTCATTGTAATGGTTGGTGTTATCCTTGGACTATTCCGATGCTCAATGGACGAACGATTTGTCTTCGAAACATTGATATTAAAAAAATATTTGAATTAATTGATAAATACAATGTAACTCATTTTGGAGGAGCACCTATTGTATTAAATATGATCACTGGGGCACCCGAAAGTGATCGAAAAAAACTAAAACATAAAGTTTATGTATTAACTGCTGGAGCTCCACCACCTAGTATTATTTTTAAAAAAATGAAGAGTCTTGGTTTTGAAGTAATGCATGTTTATGGTTTAACCGAAACGTATGGACATGTAACACAATGTGCATGGAACGATTCATGGAACGAATTAGAAGAAGAAAAACAAAACGAGATTAAAGCTAGACAAGGTGTGAGATATCCTAATACAGAAGGAGTAACAATTATGAACCCCGAATCGATGAAAGAAGTTCCTAAAGATGGAAAAACAATAGGTGAAATAATGATAAGAGGAAATGTAGTAATGAAAGGTTATTTTAAAGATAAAGATGCTACTGATAAAGCAATGAAGGGTGGCTGGTTTCATACAGGAGATTTAGCAGTAATGCATCCCGATGGTTATGTAAAAATACAGGATAGATCTAAAGATATAATTATTTCTGGTGGTGAAAATATATCATCAATTGAAATAGAAAACACATTAGCAAAACATCCCTCCGTATCTATTGCAGCAGTAGTAGCAAAACCTGATGAAAAATGGGGTGAGGTGCCTTGCGCATTTATTGAAATGGTTAAAGATAAGCCAGTTACAGAAAAGGAACTTATTTCTTTTTGTAAAGAAACTCTTGCAAACTTTAAAGTTCCCAAAAAAGTTGAGTTTTGTGAACTTCCAAAAACATCAACAGGAAAAATACAAAAATTTGAATTAAGAAAAAAGGCTAAGGAGCTAACCTGAATTTAGACGTTAACGAAAAAAAAGTGTTCGTCTCAACGGGCGGCCTAGATTTTGAAAAAGAAAAGCCATCAATTTTGTTAATGCATGGTAGCGGATTAACACATATTGTTTGGTCTCTTCACGAGCAATTTTATGCTTCTCAAGGTTTTAATGTTCTATCTGTTGATCTCCCTGGACATGGAAATTCTGAAGGGCCAGCATTAAAATCTATTGAAGAGATATCTAACTGGATAAAATCCTTAATGGAAAAAATAAATATTTCAAAAATTAGCATTGTAGGACATTCCCAAGGATGCCTCGTAGGTATAGATTTTGCATCAAGATATTCAAACTTAATATCAAGTTTAGTTTTAGTTGCCGGTTCATACAAAATGCCAGTTAATCAAGATCTAATTGATTTAGCAGAAGCAGGAGATGAAAAGGCTGTTTTACTTATGATGAAATGGGGTTACGAAGGCTCTAAGGCATTTATTGGTGGAAATCCTGTAAAAAAAATTATTAATTCTTCTAGAGAAATAAGAGAAATTTTATCAGTAGACTTAAACGCTTGTAACAATTACAAAACTGGAAAAGATTCTTTAAAAAAAATTAGTTGCCCAACATTATGTATATTTGGAGATTTGGACAAAATGGTACCACTAAAAGTAGGAAACAATATGTCAGAATTAATTAAAAATTCCAAAACTAAGGTAATACAAAATTGTGGGCATATGATTATTTTTGAAAAAGCTTTTGAAATGAGAAAACTAGTTAAAGAGTTTTTAATTGAAAATAAAAAATGAAAAAATATTTTATTGCAAAATCAAGAAGATTAAGAAGCACACCGTATTCTTCAAGAATTGAAAAGCAAGGAGTAACTGCTTACACAATTTACAATCATATGCTTTTACCAGCAGGGTTTGGTTCTTTAGAAGACTCATACTTTCATTTAAAAGAAAATGTGCAAGTTTGGGATGTTGCTGCTGAAAGACAGGTTGAAATTTCAGGAAAAGACTCAGCAGAATTAGTTCAACTTATGACTTGCAGAGATCTTTCAAAATCAAAAGTAGGAAGATGTTATTATTGTCCAATAATAGACGATAAGGCAGGTTTAATAAACGACCCTGTGATATTAAAACTAGATGAAGATCGATGGTGGATTTCTATAGCTGACTCAGATGTAATTTTGTTTGCAAAAGGATTAGCAATTGGAAAAAATTTTGAAGTTAAAATTTTTGAGCCAAATGTTGATATTTTAGCAGTACAAGGACCAAAATCTTTTGAACTTATGGAAAAAATATTTGGGAAAAAGATTACCGAAATGAAGTTTTTTGGTTTTGATTATTTTGAGTTTGCTGGCGCAAAACATTTGATAGCAAGATCAGGATGGTCGAAACAAGGTGGTTATGAAATTTATGTTGAAAATACTAAATCTGGACTTGCTTTATATGATAAATTGTTTGAGGCTGGGAAAGAACTTAATGTAAAGGCTGGATGCCCAAATTTAATTGAGAGAATTGAAAGTGCTTTACTATCATATGGTAATGATATGGATAACGATGACAATCCGCTAGAATGTGGACTAGATAAATATGTTAATTTAGAAGCTAATATAAATTTTCTTGGAAAAGAAAAATTAAAAGAAGTTAAAAAAAAAGGTATTACAAAGAAATTGATGGGAGTAATGATTGAAGCAAAAGAAATTAATATGTCAAAATCCATTGAGCTATTTAACGATAAAAATTTAAAAATAGGCGAACTAAGATCAGGAACTTACTCACCACACTTTGAAAAAGTAATAGGAATTGCAATGCTGGAAAAACCTTATTGGGAAGTTTCCCAAACATTTAAAATATCAATAAATGATAGTACTTTTGTGGGAAAAGTTTGCGATTTGCCTTTCATTTAGTATAACTAAATCATCATGGATGTAGCAATAGTAGGAGCAACAGGAAATGTTGGAAGAAAAATTATAGAAGTTTTAGAAAAAAAAAACTTTCCTATAGATAATTTATATTTTATTGCATCTTCTAAAAGTGCAGGATCAAAATTAAAATTTAAAGATAAAGAAATCGAAGTTGAAAATTTAGAAACTTTTGATTTTTCAAAAGCAAAAATAACTTTTTTTTCTGCGGGTGGAAAAATTTCTGAAAAATATGTTCCTCTTGCAGCAAAACATTCTGTTGTTATAGATAATTCAAGTCATTTTAGAATGGATCAAGATGTACCTTTAATTGTACCTCAAGTTAATTCACATGATCTGAAAGATATAAAAAAAAATATAATTGCAAATCCAAATTGCTCGACAGCTCAACTTGTTATAGTTTTAAAACCTTTACATGATTTATTTAAAATTAAAAGAGTAGTTATTTCTACTTATCAATCTACATCTGGTGCAGGCAAAGCCCCAATGGATGAATTGGTAGAACAAACTAAACTTTCGTTAGAAAATAAAAAAATTACTTCGAGAAATTTTACTAAACAGATTGCATTTAATGCAATTCCACATATTGATATGTTTGTAAACGATGGATATACCAAAGAAGAAATAAAAATGGTAGATGAGACAAAAAAAATTTTAGATAAAAGTATTGAATTAACAGCTACGTGTGTAAGAATTCCCGTAATGGTTTCTCATGCAGAGTCATTGAATATAGAATTTGAAAAACCATTTACTTTAGAAAAAATTCATGAGGCCTTAAATAATGCTGAAGGGTGTAAAGTTTTAGATGAAAGAAAAAATGGAGGATATATTACCCCAGTTGAAGCTGAGGGAAAAAATGAAACTTTCATTTCTAGAATTAGAAAAGATAATAGCAATAAAAATACAATTAATCTTTGGTGTGTATCTGACAATTTGCTAAGAGGTGCAGCATTAAATTCTGTAGAAATAGCTGAAGCATATTTAAAAAATAAATAATGAAAGAAAAAAATCCTTTATCACCTCATATTCAAATTTATAATTGGCATATTTCTTCTCTAATTTCTATTTCTCATAGAATAACTGGTATTATAAATATAATTTTAATAACCTTAATTTGCCTTTGGACAGCACTTTTACTCTTAGGAGATATTAATTATGAATTAATTCAAAAATTTTTTGAGACATTTTTTGGAAAATTTTTAATTATGGGTACAGTTTGGTCTTTTTCTTTTCAAATTTTAAGTGAAATCAGACATTTATTTTGGGATTTAGGATTAGGATTTGAATTAAAAACTTCTAAAATAACAGGTCTTTTAGTTATTTTTGGATCATTTATTCTAACAATTTTTGTTTTTATTTTAGGAAGAAATTTAATTTTATGATTAATGCTACCAAGAAGTGGATATTTTTAAAAATAAGTTCAGTTATACTTATGCCTTTAATGCTATGGTTTTTATTTAACCTGGTATCTTACTACGATAAATCTTACGATGAAGTATTATTATTTTTTACAAGTCAACCAACAAAATTTTTATTTTCATTATTCATTATTTTTGCTTATTTTTACTCTTCATTAAGTATTAGTGAGGTTTTTGAAGACTATATAGAGAGCGAAAAATTAAAATATGTCGCAAACAGATTACTCTATTTATTTGCTATAATAATACCTATATCAACATTATTATTATTATTTAAATTAAGTTTATGAATTCGTATAAAATTATAGAACATGAATATGATGTGGTTGTCTTAGGTGCCGGAGGTGCCGGATTAAGAGCCGCGGTTGGTCTAAGTGAGGCAGGATTAAAAACTGCATGTATATCAAAGGTTTTTCCAACTCGAAGCCATACTTCAGCAGCGCAGGGAGGTATTTCCGCAGCTTTAGGAAATATGGGTGAAGATGATTGGAGGTGGCACATGTATGATACAGTTAAAGGATCAGACTGGTTAGGTGACCAAGATTGTATTGAGTACTTATGCAAAGAGGCACCAAGAGCTGTTCTTGAATTAGAAAGATATGGAGTTCCTTTTAGTAGAACAAAGGATGGAAAAATTTATCAAAGACCATTTGGGGGAATGACAAAAAATTATGGAAATGAAACAGTGCAAAGAACTTGTGCAGCAGCCGATAGAACAGGTCATGCAATATTACACACAATGTATGGTCAAGCATTAAAACATAATACAGAGTTTTTTATAGAGTATTTTGCATTAGATTTATTGATGAAAAATGGAGAGTGCAAAGGTTTGATAGCCTGGAATTTGAATGATGGAACTATTCACAGATTTAGAGCTCATATAACAATAATAGCAACAGGTGGATATGGTAAAACATATTATTCATCAACATCTGCTCATACATGTACGGGTGACGGTAATGCTATGGTTTTAAGAGCTGGACTACCATTGCAAGATATGGAATTTGTTCAATTTCATCCAACTGGTATTTATGGTCATGGGACCTTAATATCTGAAGGTGTTAGGGGTGAAGGAGGTTATCTATTAAATTCTAAAGGAGAAAGATTTATGGAGCGCTACGCTCCAAAAGCAAAAGATCTTGCATCGAGAGATGTGGTAAGTAGATCAATAGCTTTAGAAATAAATGAAGGAAGAGGAGTTGGAAAAGAAAAGGATCATGTTCATCTTCATTTAAATCATTTAGATCCAAAAGTAATTGAAGAAAGACTTCCAGGAATCTCAGAGTCTTCCAGGTTGTTTGCAGATGTTGATGTTACTAAAGAGCCAATACCAGTTGTACCTACAGTACATTATAATATGGGCGGTATACCAACTAACTATAAAGCTGAAGTTATGACAGTAAATGGATCTGAAAAAATTGTACCTGGTCTTATGGCAATAGGAGAGGCAGCGTGTGTTTCCGTGCACGGAGCTAATAGATTAGGATCAAATTCATTGATTGATCTTGTAGTTTTTGGAAGAGCTGCAGCAAAAAGAGCTGCAGAATTGGTAAAACCTGGCACTCCGCATGAAAAAATCTCAAATTCTGAAACAGATAAATGTTTGGAAAGATTCGAAAAATTAAGAAATAGTAATGGCGATAATAGAACTGCAGATCTAAGATTAGAAATGCAAAAAACTATGCAATCAAAATGTGCAGTGTTTAGGACAGAAAAAACTTTAAAAGAGGGTGTTGAAGAAATTAGAAAACCATATGAGGGAATGGAGTCAATATCTGTAAAAGATAAATCTTTAATTTTTAATACTGATTTAGTTGAAACTTTAGAATTTGATAACTTAATTAGGCAAGCAATAGTTACATTAGACTCTGCTTATGAAAGAAAAGAAAGCAGAGGAGCGCATGCAAGAGAAGATCATCCTAAAAGAGATGATAATAATTTTATGAAACATACATTATCTTGGTGCGAAGGAAGTAAAACAAAAATTTCTTATAGAGATGTACATAGATCAACGCTGTCGAATGATGTGCAATACTTTCCTCCACAAGAAAGGGTTTATTAATGGTTCAAATAAATCTACCTCCAAACTCAAAAGTTCAAAAAGGTAAATATTATAAAGATAAGACTGGTTCAAAAAATATTAGAAAGGTTAATATTTATAGATGGGACCCTTCAAATGATGAAAATCCCCGTATAGATACATATGAGGTAGATATGGATAACTGTCCATCAAAAGTATTAGATTTGCTAAATAAAATTAAAAATGAAATAGATTCATCAATCGCCTATAGAAGGTCTTGTGCCCACGGTGTTTGTGGTTCATGTGCAATGAATATGGATGGAAAGAATGGGTTAGCATGTACTAAACCTCATAAAGAGATTAAAGGAGATATTAATATTTATCCTTTGCCTCATTTAAAAGTTCAAAAAGATTTAATTGGAGATTTAAGTACATTGTATAAACAATACGAGTCCGTAGAACCTTGGCTAAAAAATTCAAAAAAAAATGATGATAAAGAAAATTTGCAATCTATAGAAGACAGGTCAAAACTTGATGGTCTTTATGAGTGTATAATGTGTGCTTGTTGCTCAACTTCTTGTCCTAGCTATTGGTGGAACGGCGATAAATACCTTGGACCTGCTGTGCTACTTCAAGCTTACAGATGGATAATAGATAGCAGAGATGAAGAAAGAAAAGAAAGGTTAAAGAAAGTTGCAGATGAATTAAAACTTTATAGGTGCCATACTATTATGAATTGTACAAATGCATGTCCAAAAGGACTTAATCCAGCAAAAGCAATTGCATCTATAAAAAAAATGCTTGCAACAAGCTAATTACTTATTTAAACAATTTTAGCCATGAATTTAATACAGCATTTTGTTGGTGGTGAGCTATTTTCAGGCTCATCTGATAAAAAAGGAAAAGTTTTTAATCCTGCCACAGGAGAACAAAAATCAGAAGTAATTTTAGCAAATAAATCAGATCTTAATAAAGCAGTTAGTATCGCCAAAGAGGCATTTGAATCTTGGTCAGTGAAACCAGCACTTCAAAGAGCTAGAGTTATGTTTAAATTTAAGGAACTAATTGAAAAAAACTCAGAAGAACTTACTGAACTAATTGTTTCTGAACATGGAAAGGTTTATGAGGATGCAAAAGGATCTTTAACTAGAGGATTAGAAGTTGTTGAATTTGCATGTGGAATTCCACAAGTTCTTAAAGGAGAATTTTCAGAAAATGTTGGAACAAATGTTGATAGCTGGTCTATGCGACAACCATTAGGAGTTGTTGCTGGGATAACACCATTTAATTTTCCAGCTATGGTCCCTATGTGGATGTTTCCAATTGCAATTGCATGTGGAAATACATTTATTTTAAAACCTTCTGAAAAAGATCCATCGTGTTCAATAAAATTAGCACAACTTTTAAAAGAAGCTGGATTGCCAGATGGAGTATTCAATGTGATTAATGGTGACAAAGAATCTGTTGATGCAATTTTAGAAAATAAAGATATTAAAGCAGTGAGTTTCGTTGGCTCAACACCTATTGCAAAATATATTTATGAAAATGCAGCTAAGAATGAAAAAAGAGTACAGGCATTAGGAGGTGCAAAAAATCATTTAGTTGTTATGCCAGATTGTGACATTGATGGTGCAGTTAATGGTTTGATGGGTGCAGCTTATGGATCTGCAGGCGAAAGATGTATGGCACAATCTGTTGCTGTAGCTGTAGGAAGCATAGGTGATGAGCTTGTTTCGCGTTTGTCAAAAAAAGCAGAAGCATTAAAAGTAGGTCCTGGTATGGATAAAAATTCTGAAATGGGCCCTCTAGTAACAAAAGAACATCTAGAAAAAGTAAAAGGATATGTTGATTTAGGTGTTAAAGAAGGAGCTAATTTAGTTGTTGATGGAAGAAACTTAAAGCTTCAAGGTTATGAAAATGGTTTTTTTATAGGGGGATGTTTGTTTGATAATGTTAAAAAAGATATGAGAATTTATAAAGAAGAAATATTTGGACCAGTTTTGTCAGTTGTGAGAGCTAAGACTTTTGAAGAGGCAACAAAGTTAATTAATGAACACGAGTATGGAAATGGCGTTAGTATTTATACAAGAGATGGAGATGCTGGAAGAACATTTGCTAGCAAAATTCAGGTAGGTATGGTTGGAATTAACGTTCCAATACCTGTTCCAATGGCCTTTCATAGTTTTGGTGGATGGAAAAGATCTTTATTTGGAGACAGTGCAATGCATGGAGTAGAGGGAGTGAGATTTTATACAAAATTAAAAACAATAACATCAAGATGGCCTTCTGGAATAAGATCTGATGCAGAATTTGTAATGCCAACAATGAAATAAGAAAAAAATATGAAAAAAATATCTTTAATTGGAGCAGGTCAAATAGGTGGAACATTAGCTCATTTAATTGGTTTAAAAGAGCTAGTTGATGAAGTTGTTTTATTTGATGTTGCAAGTGGTATTGCTAAAGGAAAAGCTTTAGACATAGCTCAATCATCATCTGTTGATGGATTTAATGTTAAATTATCTGGAACAGATAATTATGAAGACATAAAAAATTCAGATGTAATTATTATAACTGCAGGCGTGCCAAGAAAACCAGGAATGAGTAGAGATGATTTATTAGGAATAAATTTAAAAATCATTAAACAGGTAGCTGAAGGTATAAAAAAAAATGCACCTAATGCTTTTGTAATATGTATTACCAATCCATTGGATGTTATGGTTATGGCATTTCATAAATATTCTGGGCTTCCAAAAAATAAAGTTGTTGGAATGGCAGGAATATTAGATAGCTCGAGATTTAAATTATTTTTATCACTTGAACTTAAAGTTCCAGTAAAAGAAATAGAAGCAATGGTTATGGGTGGCCATGGAGATACCATGGTTCCATTGCCAAGATTTACAAAAGTTTCAGGAAAACCATTATTAGATTTAGTTAAAGAAGGAAAACTATCATCAGAAAGGTTAGAAGAAATTAATCAAAGAACTAGAGATGGAGGTGCTGAAATTGTCAAATACTTAGAAAAAGGTTCTGCTTTTTACGCACCAGCAGCATCAGGTGTTCAAATGGCTGAAGCATATTTAAAAGATCAGAAAAAATTACTTCCTTGTGCTGTTCATCTGGATGGAGAATATGGTGTAAAAAGTATTTTTGCCGGAGTTCCAGTTATAATTGGAAAAGATGGTGTAGAAAAAATAGAAGAAATAAATCTAGACGAAAAGGAAAAAAATCAATTTATGCATTCAATAGAGGCAGTTAAAAAATTATGGGATGCAGCCTCAAAAATCGATAAAGATCTTTCTAAATAATAATGAATATTCACGAGCACCAAGCTAAGCAAATTTTAAAAAAATATGGTGCAGTTGTTCCTGAAGGGGTATTTGCATTTACAGTCGAAGAATTAGTAGAAAAAGCAAAATCATTAAAGACAGAAAA
>Ga0208261_1000820_pt1 | contig 11661 bp, 10 predicted proteins | sample Knorr_S7_td_DCM__FD_185595 | JGI IMG/M metagenome (GOLD analysis project Ga0208261, IMG submission 185595) | Marine microbial communities from Southern Atlantic Ocean transect - Knorr_S7_td_DCM_ad_131m_LV_B (SPAdes) (version 3) | ecosystem: Environmental > Aquatic > Marine > Oceanic | place...
GCTGTACATTCTCTATCGGTAAGAACAAAAATGACTGGGATATCTCCCACAATCATGGCTTCAAGGATAGTTCCGCTACCGGATGCAAGAACAGCTACACGCACGCGGTGAAACTACCACCTAAATTGAGTTCATTAGGCCATTAAGAAAAGAAAATGTGCTCGGCCCTCTTGAAATTTGTGCATATAGGTGTCTCAGCTTTAATCCGACGCTTAGTAAGTCGATGCTGCGATGAGATCTCTTCTACTTTCGTTAGAAGTTCATGTGCTTCTAACCGATCTAGTACATTTGTCCAAAGGACATAATGAGAACAAAGTTTCAAAAACTTTCTGAGGACCACGATGCGGCGATTTCTGCCGCTCTTGCATCACCGGTTGTAGCTACCCCTGATGCTGTTCCTGCAGATGTGATTATCAGACCTCGTGCTGCTCATGAACCTCTTCCTGTGGGTGCGGTGACTCGTATAGAGCGTTCTTCAGCTGTAGGGTCTTCCCAGAATTTACCTGCAACTGTTGTAACCGATACGGCCCTTGAAGGATCAGGTATTCCTGATGAGGTTGAAATAATGCCGGAAAATCTATCTCAAATTAAGGGTTTAGATCCGATCAGTATTATGCGACTCAACGATCGAGGTATTGTTGCTTTTATCCAGGTAGCTAAGCTGACTGATTCTGAAGTAGCAGAAATTGAGAAAGAGCTTGATCTTCCTGGTTGCTTCAATAGGTATAGCTGGAGATATCAAGCACAACAGCTTCACTTAGAGAAGAATAGCTAGTTATAGAACTTGAATCAGAGTGTGGCCACTATCTCGGCCATGAGCTCTCCGGCTTCTGTAGGGTTTTGGCCGACTCTTACTCCAGCGGATTCTAATGCTTCCATTTTTGCTTGCGCAGTTCCTTTGCCACCTGAGACGATTGCTCCGGCATGGCCCATTTTCTTTCCTGGGGGCGCGGTAACACCGGCTATGTAGCTCGACACCGGCTTTGTCATATGCTCTTTTATAAACTCTGCAGCTTCCTCTTCAGCCGATCCTCCTATTTCACCGATCATCATCACAGCTTTCGTTTCTGGGTCAGCTTCAAAGGCACGGAGGCAATCAATAAAGCTTGTACCGGGTACAGGGTCGCCTCCAATACCGACGCATGTGGTTACACCGATATCTTTTTGTTTCAGTTCATACAACGCTTGGTACGTTAATGTTCCGGATCTGCTTACTATTCCTACAGGGCCTCCTGGTTTAGCTATGTGCCCTGCTGTAATACCAATGTTGCATTTTCCTGGACTGATGATTCCAGGGCAATTAGGTCCTAGAAGCTGTACGTCAGGGTATTCGTGTTTTAGTTGGTTAAAGAAGAATGCTTCATCGTGAGCGGGTACACCTTCAGTGATAGCAACGATGAATTTGACACCTCCTTCGGCGGCTTCGAGAACCGCTCCTTTAACGCCAGCTGCGGGAATGAAAATACAGCTTGCTGTCGCCCCTGTTTCATTGACTGCTTCAGCGACACTAGAGAATATTGGTACACCCTCAAATTCTGTACCGCCTTTTTTTGGGTGTGTTCCTGCTACGACTTGGGTTCCGTACTCTCGGTTTAATCGTCCGTAATAGCTGCCTTGAGACCCTGTGAGGCCTTGGTATACAACTTTCGTGTTTTCATCTACGAAAATACTCACAGTTTTTCTCCTTTGAGCTTTTGGTTAGCTAACAAGTTCCACTGCCTTTTTGGCTGCGTCCAACATTGTGTCTTCCATAAGTAATTTTTCAGATAAGTTTGGTTCGAGAATTGCTCGCCCTTCGTCTGCGTTTGTTCCGTCTAGTCTGATGACGATAGGTGAGGAGATATCTACTCGGTTCATTGCTTCTAGGATTCCGTTAGCTACTTCTTCTCCGCGGGTAATTCCGCCGAAGATATTAATGAAGATTGCTTTAACGTTTGGATCGTTATTTATAACTTCGAGAGCACCTGCCATAACATCGGCGTTTGCTCCTCCTCCTATGTCAAGGAAATTGGCTGGTTGTCCGCCTACCTGGTTAATGACATCTACGGTACTCATAGCTAGGCCAGCTCCATTTGCGATCACTCCGACTGATCCGTCAAGCCCGACATATTGGAGACCCTTCGCATGGGCTGCGGTTTCTCTTTCATCTCTGGTTTGCGTTTGATCGTATTGGCCATAGTCTTCGTGGCGGAATTGGGAATTTCCATCAAGTGTGACTTTGGCATCAAGTACATGAACATTTCCTTGAGGTGTAAGGATAAGAGGATTAATTTCTACAAGATCCGCGTCACCTTCGGTATATGCCGTGTACAGCTTCATGAGGATCTCGATAGTACCTTCTACGGCTTGGTCCGGAAGTTGAGCTTGCGAAACCCATTCTGTGCATGCCTCTTTCGATAGACCAACGACGGGATCCACCCATATTTTGGCAATTGCTTCTGGGTTGGTTTCAGCAACAGTTTCGATTTCCACCCCGCCTTCTTTTGAAAGCATTCCAAGGTGCTTCTTTGCTGAGCGGTCAAGCGTGAAGCTTGCGTAGTATTCCTCTTGAATATCTGAAGCTTTCTCTATCCATACTCTTCCAACGACATGTCCTTTAATATCTAAACCTAGGATGTTGGAAGCATGTTCTCTCACAGCGTCTATGTCGGCAGCAAATTTAACTCCGCCGGCTTTGCCTCTTCCCCCTGTATGCACTTGTGCTTTCACCATTACTGGCGTGCCAAGTTCTTCTGCGGCTGATACGGCTTCATCAGTGGTGAAAGCGATTTTTCCTGGGGATACGGGCATTCCGTATTCTGCAAAGAATTGTTTTCCCTGATACTCAAATAGGTCCATTGATTTGTCTCTACTTTCCGTATGTCAGATTATTTCTTTTTCACTGACAATACTTCACCGTTGGGATACTAGTGATAAGAATGCCAGACGGCATCATTGTGGAATTGTTTCTTGAAAAAAGTCTTCCTGAGTGTGGTTATGAATACGATGAGGGTATGCCGATTGGTGAGCCGACAAAGCTGAATCTTCCAAGGACAATTTTCTTTGTTGTTATTAGTCTTGGGGTTGGTATCGCACTGCTTTTTGCTGTGATAAAGCTTGCAGGGGACGGCGATATTCAGATCAAACTCGGAGTTGATATTTTTGATGTTGGAGATGCAGAACAACGAGCGGAAAGGATCCGCAATGATAAGGCTCCATTATTATTTCCTTCATTGAACGGTGTGTCTCGACCGATCTATGTTCAACATCTTGGAGACGATTATCTTGACGATTGGTTTGCAATAGATGCCCGGTCCCCTTCTGAACCCGAAAAGTGTAATTTAGGGTGGGACTCAGCTCTTCAACTTTTCTTTGATGAGTGTGATGCAGATACCACGTACCCTCCTTCCGGAGAGGGACTTGTCCGATATGCAGTGACGATTAACGAAGATGAATCGCTTCGTGTCGATTTAAACAAATTGGTAGACGACTAACGTTTCCAGGAATAGGACTACAGCTTTTCTATTGGCGCCCAGGAAAGTAGAAGCGTTTTTTGCCCTGACTCTACAAAATGTATGATTACTTCGCTGTCGCCCCCTTGGCCTTTGATATCGAGAATGACGCCATCTCCGAATTTTGGATGGTGTACGTCGTCTCCGATTTTTAGGTTGAGTTGATCTTCCGTAGGGGATGGAGGTGAAGAAGCAGGTTTCGGTTTTTGGAATCCTATAGGTGATAGCTCGCTGCTTTTCCCTGTGTCTTTTATTTCGGAAAAGAGCTCTTCAGGGATTTCATCAAGAAATCGGCTTGCTGGGTTGTATTGGGTTGTTCCGTAGAGAGTTCTACTCCACGCATGTGTTAGATACAGCCGTTGTTCTGCTCTGGTTATGCCGACGTACGCGAGGCGTCGTTCTTCTTCAAGTTCACTCTGGTTCCCTAGCGACCGCACATGGGGGAAAATGCCATCTTCAAGTCCCACAATAAAGACAACAGGGTATTCAAGTCCTTTAGCAGAGTGCATCGTCATCAAAGAAATGGAATCATCACGATTTAGGTCATCTGTATCAGAAACTAAGCCAACTTCTTCGAGGAATTCGCTGCTATCTCCAAATCCTTCGGCCATTCCGATTAGTTCTGCAAGGTTTTCGATTCGGCTGTCTGCTTCTACTGATCGTTGAGATTCAAGGTCAGTGATATACCCCGATGCGTCAAGAATTTCATGAAGTACTTGTGCCGGCCCTTCATCGATGCAGCTCTCGGCTTGATCAAGGATCCGTCGAAATTGCTCTAGTCCTCTGACTGCTTTTCCTGTAACTCCTGCTTCTGGGGCGCGATCGAGCATTTCTATGAAGCTTTCGCCATTAGTATTTACGAAGGCTTCAAGTTTGGCAATGCTGCTATCGCCAACTCCGCGCTTTGGAGTGTTGATGATCCGTTTGATAGCGACTTCATCGTTTGGATTGCTAACGACTTTCAAATATGCGAGTGCGTCTTTAACTTCTTTCCGGTCAAAAAATCGGGTTCCTCCGATAACTTTGTATGGTTTTTGCGATCGAACTAGTTGTTCTTCGATGACACGACTTTGCGCGTTGGTTCGGTAGAACACGGCAATGTCTTTCCAAGGAATATTTTCTTCTTCATGAAGTCGTTGGATTTCTCCTGTGATCCAAATAGCTTCTTCTGTTTCGTCATCTGCTTTGTAGCGGACGATTTTTTCTCCTGTGTCTCCTGCCGTCCATAGTTTTTTGGGTTTGCGGCTCAGGTTGTTAGATATGACTGAATTGGCTGCATCAAGAATTGTTTGTGTGCTGCGGTAGTTCTGTTCGAGAAGAATCACTGTGACATCAGGGAAATTTGTTTCGAATTCAATAATGTTCCTGATGTCGGCTGAACGAAATGCATAGATTGATTGGTCTTGGTCTCCGACAACGCAGACGTTTCTGTTTTTACTTGAAAGTTGGATAACGAGTTCGTTCTGTACGGGATTCGTATCCTGGTACTCATCGACAAGTATGTGTTGGAATCTATTCTGATACCGCTCGAGTGTCTCTGGTGCTTTTTTGAACACTTCAACGGTTTTGCAGAGAAGGTCATCAAAGTCCATCGCTGCGGATTTAAGTAACCGGTTTTGGTATTCATGGTAGATCTGTGCGACCTGTTCATCAGCGTAGGTTTCAGCGTTTTGTTCGAATGCTTTTGGGCTAATCAATTCATTTTTTGCTTTCGAGATGGCTGAGTGAACGCCACGAGGTGGATACTGTTTTGTATCCATGTTCAGATCACGCATTACATAGGTGGTGAGGCGTATCGCATCTGCCTGGTCATAGATCGTAAATGATGAAGGGTATCCTAGGGCTGCACCTTCTCGCCGGAGAATTTTGACACATGCTGAGTGGAATGTGGAAACCCACATGTTTTCTGCGACAGGTCCGACGAGCGCTCCGACGCGCTCTTTCATTTCTGAAGCTGCCTTGTTGGTAAAAGTAATTGCGAGGATCTCATAGGGGGAAACCCCAAGGTTTTTAATTAGGTGCGCTATGCGATGAGTCAAGACGCGTGTTTTTCCTGAGCCGGCTCCGGCAACAATAAGAAGAGGCCCTGAGCTATGTGTCACCGCGTCTAATTGCGTTGGGTTTAATCCATCAAAAAAAGTGTCAGATGCCATCACCGACACCATACATGGCTATGATGCCCAGTACTGTATTACACGAAGCACTTCGTGTCTGTTGCAATTTTGTGTATGGTTCAAAGTGCTTACATTTGAAGCATTTTCGAGATTTAGGGTGCAAATGAGAGAAAACAAAGAGCTAGATGTCGCTATTGAATTGTTCAATAGCGAATTAGAGAAGCTTAAAGAGGTAAAGAAAGCTCAGGATGTTGTCCGGAAAGCTGAACGAGAGAAGGCCGCAGCGGTTAAGGAATTACAAGACGCTGAAAAGAACCCTAATATTTCAGCAGAAGAGAAAGCTGCGGCAAAAGATAAGTGGATTAAAGCTGATGAGAACTTGAAAGTCATTCTTGCAGGAGGGCAACCAGACATGTCGGGTGAGGATGAACCGGCTAACGAAAGTGCTGAACAGGCTGATGAGACGGAAGCAGATACCAGCACCCAAGACGACGGTGCTGAACAGGCTGAAATTATTGATGAACCAGATGTTCTCGGTTGCGGAGTTCCTATTGAACAAATGCAGGAAATAGTTAAAGAAGATAAGCAGGAAAATCAAGACGATAGCGAAAGTCCGGCAGCTGTTGAAGAATCCGAAGATCTATCGACTGAGGATGCCTAGATCAGAACTCTTGCCTCTCGGACGGTGTCAACGATAGGTTCAGATTAAGAATCGCTTTCTCTGCTTTCAAAATGTACGATCATTGAAGCGCGATACTATTTTGATGCAGAGAGAAGAATACTGTGAAGTTTTCGATTATTTTCGAGTTCCAATGTTCAGATGTTTCCGCTGAGGGTGAGAGGGAGACTCTTCTCAATTGTGTGGATCAGGCAGTGTTTGCTGAAGAAATGGGTTTCGATCGGGTATGGGCGGTTGAACACCACGGGTTGAAACATTACGCACATATGAGCGCTCCAGAAGTTTTTTTGACCTGGGTCGCCGCCAAGACATCAAAAATTAGAATCGGCCATGGAGTTGTTTGTATGCCTTTTGGGTACAACCATCCGCTTCGTGTAGCCGAACGTGTCGGCATGTTGGATAGCCTTTCCGGTGGCCGGTTGGATGTTGGCGCTGGAAGAGGCGCGACAGCGATGGAAATGTCTGGGTTCGGTGTTAATAAAGAAGATACTTACCCGCAAGTAAAGGAATCATTAGAAATACTAAGCCAATGTTGGCAGGATGATATTTTCGAATGGAATGGAAGCATCGAGATATCGCCAAGGTCAGTTATTCCTCGCCCTGTCCAGCTTCCACATCCCCCACTTTTCATGGCCTGCACTAAAGATGAGACTGTCAAACTTGCCGCAGAATACGGTGTAGGTGCGCTTGTTCTCGGCTTCTCCGGACCTTCACAGATTCGGGAATTGCGGAAAATCTACGATGAGGCAATTGCTGCGAGAGATGATGAGGATTGCATATCAGCGACCCCAACTAATTTTCTTTCAGCGCTTTGTCCGACAATTGTGCTTGACGACGCGGAGAAAGCTTTTCAGGTAGGAGCTAGGGGTCAGAAGTTCTTTGCGGAGTCTATCCAGCATTGGAATATCGGAACTCCTCTCCCGCAACTTGTTCCAGATAATGTAGATATACGTGATGCGGTTCGTGACGCGAAAGAGCGAGTAGAGGCTTTCATGGTTGAAGGCGGCCATCCCGTACCTTCAGTGGTCGCTTCGACTGGGCCGTTTAACATCAACCATGCATACGGCGACCGGGATGATGCGATCAGTTATGTTGGTGAATTAGAAAGGTCCGGAGCTGACGAAATCATGTGCATCATGCAAATGGGTGGGATTCCTCATGAGATTGCAATGGAAACAATTCGACAATACGGAGAATACGTGATCCCACATTTTGCTGCTAGTTAACTAGCTGCAAAGAGATTGACGATCTCGAGATGATTTTCGATTACATGGTCTGCTTCATCTCCGTCGTCAGGGTCGTCTCGTCCTCCCGTGTATCGAACCGTTGTCATATTAATTGCTCGTGCTCCGGCGACATCTGTTCTCTTTAAATCTCCAACATGTATGCATTGAGATGGCTCATCAATTCCTAGGCCTTCAAGTGTTTCATTAAAGATTTTAGGGTCAGGTTTATAGACGCCTATTTCGTCGGAAAATCCAAAGTAGTCAAAGAATTCATACACGTTAAGGTCATCTAGCCAAGAACGTAGTCGACTGCTAGGTATTGTTCCTACATCGCATATCACGCCGATTCGTAGGCCAATTCCTTTTAAATGTTCGAGCGTCTGTTTAACGTCTGGAAGAAGGCTTCGAGGGGTTGATTCTGATGCTTCCAGATAAGCTTCGGTCAATTGAGCTCTGATATTGGTAGTGATACCTTCTGGGAGTTTTATGATTGCTGCGTTGACTACTTTGTCTAACGAAGATTGGATATTGTTTCTCCAATTGGTGTCAAAGTAGTTCCATCCTTCTGCAAACGCGTTGTCGAGTTGCTGTTGTGTCACCTCGATATCATTCTCGAATAGGATTTCCGTCCAAAGGGCTCTTCTTCTATCTAATGAATTGGTTGTTTCGGCGATGAGCGTGTTCCAGAAATCGTAAGTTACGGCCTGATAGTTACCTGTATCCGTCATTGTTTCCCGCCAATACTCAAATTATCTGGACAGAACCTGTTCCATTTTCCCTTATTGTTCCAATTCGTGAGGATAATAGGCCAGTTGATTCGATGATTTTTTGCGTGCTCTCAGCACTTTGTTGATCGACGATCAGTGTCATTCCTATTCCCATATTGAAAACTTTGTACATCTCATCTTGTTCGATGTTTCCAAGTAATTGGATTTCTGTGAAGATTTTAGGAGGGATCCAACTTTCTTTGAGTATTTCTGCGTCAGCGTTGGGTGGAAGTACACGATTGATGTTTCCTGGTAGCCCTCCTCCTGTGATATGAGCTATTGATTTGATGGGGTGTTGCTCCAGTATTTTTAGAATTGTTGGTGTGTATATCACTGATGGGCGCAGAAGTTCTTGAGCGACTGTTTCGTCTGCGCCGTCCCATGCAGGGTCATTCGGTGATTTCTTCGCAATATCAAAGAATACTTTTCGTGCAAGGGAATAGCCGTTGCTACGAAGTCCCGGGGAATGCAACCCGATGATCGTGTCTCCTGGAACAACATTATCGCCGGTGATCATATCTTCTTTGTCAACTACACCTGCGCTAAAACCTACAAGTTCAAACTCTCCTGATTCCATCAAGCCTGGATGTTCAGCCATCTCGCCACCGATCAGGGCACATCCTGCTTCTTTACATCCCGTGCTGATTCCTTTGACGATTGACTCGATTTGGTCTGGAATTAATGTTCCGACAGAAATGTAGTCAAGAAAGAATAGGGGTTCTGCTCCTACACAGACGAGATCATCGACGCACATCGCAACGAGATCTATACCTATAGTTTCATATTGTTGTGCCATAACCGCTACTTGTGCCTTCGTTCCGACTCCATCGGTTGAGGAGACTAGAACTGGGTGCTTTCTGCCGGTTTGGGTTATATCGAACGCTCCTCCGAATCCCCCGATACTGGTTAGAACTTCTGGACGCAATGTTGTTTCTACGAGCGGTGTGATTCGCCGAACAGCTTCTTCCCCTGCGGCTATATTGACGCCAGCGGATTCATATGTTTCTTCACTTTGGTTACTCATGGATCTCACTGAAGGACTGTTGGACGATATTTGCTTGCGGTTGTTGGGCTGGCTCTTCAAGAATTTTCTTTGAAAGGTTGACTGGGATATCCACTGGATAATTTCCAGTCAAGCACGCAGAGCAGAATCCAGCATTATTAGCTCCAGTAGCTTCTAATAAATTATCAAGCGTTAAATAAGCTAATGAGTCAACGTCGAGATATTCCTGTATTTCTTGGACTGTAAGATTAGCCGCAAGAAGTTCAGACCGAGTTCCGGTATCCATTCCATAGAAACACGGCCATCTGTATGGTGGGGAGGAAATCCTCATATGTATTTCTTTCGCTCCAGCTTCTCGAAGCATCCGTACCATGGCTCGCGTCGTCGTTCCGCGGACAATTGAATCGTCAACAACAATAAGCCTGTTTCCATTGATTGTGTCTTTGAGAGGGTTCAGTTTCATGCGAACACCCAATGAACGTAGCTCCTGATTCGGAGCGATAAATGTCCTACCGATGTATCGATTCTTAACTAGTCCTTGGGCATATGGAATTTTTGCTTCTTTCGCATATCCTTCTGCCGCAGGAATACCAGATTCGGGTACTCCCATTACAACATCAGCTTCGATCGGGGCTTGCTTTGCTAAGAATTCACCCATCCGGACGCGAGCGTGGTGCACGCTTTGGGTGTATAGCTGGGTATCTGGCCTGGCAAAATAAACAAATTCGAACACACAAAGTGTGGGGTTTATCCGTTCAGTTGGAAAGGGTTGCACGGAACGTACACCAGTAGCATTAATAATCACCATTTCGCCTGGGTCAATTTCACGGACGAAATGGGCGCCAATAATGTCTAAAGCTGGTGTTTCAGAGGCAAGGACCCATCCTTTATCTAATTTTCCTAAACATAGAGGTCGGAATCCGTTGGGATCGCGAACCCCAATGATGTGTGCTTCATCCATAACAACAAAGGAGAAAGCTCCTTCTAATTTGGGAAGGATTTTTATAAGGGCACGTTCAAGTTCTCTACCGTCTGATGCATTGTGATTAGAGACATGACTAATTTGTTTTGCAATTAATTCAGCTACAAGATCACTGTCGCTTGCGATCGTTCCGGGAAGCATTCCGGATTCATTCGCTAATGCCTCAGTATTCGTCAGGTTGCCATTATGGCCTAAAGCAAATTCACGTTCAGCTGCCCCTCGATAGACTGGTTGAGCATTTCGCCATGACGAAGATCCAGTTGTGCTGTAGCGGGTTTGGCCAATACCCAAATGACCATCGAGCCCCGCGAGAATACGGTCGTTGAAGACATTGGAGACAAGTCCCATATCTTTTACAACGGTAATTCTTTCGCCATCACTTGTTGCTATTCCTGCGGATTCCTGACCACGGTGCTGGAGAGCATACAAGGAGAGGTAACTGAGATGAGCTACCGGTTGACCGGGAGCATAAATAGCCACTACGCCACAAGCTTCTCGCGGCGAGTCATCGCCCAATTGAGTTTGTTCCTCCACCACTATGGAATTCTGACAGACAAACACTTAGAGTGCAGAGTATTGCTTCAAGAAGTTTGTGAGGTTTTCTTAAAAGGAAACAGTATTGGGTTCTTGTGTAACAGCAATATAGCCGTGGAGGCAATGTTTGCTATAGAGTCATCTGTAGGAAAGATGAGGGGATTCCGCATGACAGAGATTGATCTAAGCACTTACCATCCGATGGACAGTGAAGTCCAGCAATGCCCGTTCGCTCATTATGAAGCTCTCAGAAATCATGGGCCTATTTTCTTCCATGAGCAAACAGGCATGTTCTTTGCTTCGCGACTGGACATCGTCAATGAAATCGTTCGCGATACGGAAACCTTTTCATCACAAATGTCAAATACGACAACGAAGCCTGACGCTGAAACCCTTAGAGAAATGACAGAGATCATGAGTGAAGGTTGGCCTCGTGCGGAAACTATGCTCACCATCGATCCTCCTCGCCATACCGCTTACCGGAAACTCGTCTCTCGAACGTTCTCAGCGAGAAGGATCATTGCCTTAGAAGAAAAAATTCGAGAGATTGCCGTTGAATTGATTGAAGCGTTCCCCGAAAAAGGCACTATAGACTTCCATGCTGATTTCGCCGTTTCTTTTCCAGTCCGAGTCATCCACTTTGCTCTTAACATGGCACCAGAAGTTCAAGGAAAGATTAAAGGCTGGTCAGATGATGCTGTGGCAGCTATTGGAAATAAGTTGACGCATGACGAGTGGATTAAAGCTACAAAAGGACAGTTAGAGAATCAGAAATACTGGTTCTCTGAGTATGAGAAGCGTCTGGTTGACCCTCAAGAAGATGTACTTTCTGATTTGGCCCATGCTGATTTCCCCGACCCTGATT
>Ga0208261_1000822_pt1 | contig 11636 bp, 12 predicted proteins | sample Knorr_S7_td_DCM__FD_185595 | JGI IMG/M metagenome (GOLD analysis project Ga0208261, IMG submission 185595) | Marine microbial communities from Southern Atlantic Ocean transect - Knorr_S7_td_DCM_ad_131m_LV_B (SPAdes) (version 3) | ecosystem: Environmental > Aquatic > Marine > Oceanic | place...
ATTAGTTAACCCAAATTGTTCAATAAGTGCGGAGCCAAGTTGTATTGGTCGAACTAACACATCTATTTTCTTATCTTTCATAGCCTGTATTCCCTCGCCCCAATTCAGAATTACCCCTTGATAATCTTTGCCAGCTTGGTAGCCAGACCCAACTTTTATCTGCACTTTAGCTTCGTAAGTGGCCCCACCTGCCGGTGGCCCAAGAAATATTTTTTTCCCTTTAAAATCCTTAAAGCTTCGTATCCCAGAGTTTTCATAAACTAGGAAGTGGGTTAGTCCTGCTGGATATGAGAAAATATAACGGATCTTTTTAGCAACTTCTGGGGCATCCTTCTTTTTTTTGTACATAGCAATTTTTTTCTTCATTGCTTTATAGAAAAAAGGGACACCAGTATAGAAATCAATTTTACCTTTTCCAGCTTGATATGTTGATACAGTGAGTGTTTTACCGGAATTAATCTGAATTTCTACACCAGCTCGTTTAGCCATTTTCGCATAGGTCACCATCATGCTATGTGAGGAGCCGCCAGGAGATCCGACATCGGCCTTATAAATTTTTTGAGCCATTGATGGATATGTAAAAAAAGTAATTGCGGCTGCCACTAGGGTGGATCGCAGTATTTGAGGTATAGATAGTTTCATCTTATTTCTCTCCCGTTCTTTATATGTTCTTAGTACATGGTGCTCTTTGAATTAGGATAGAATATATCAAGGTATTGTAAAGTAGGTTACGACAGCACGAAATTTGGGAAATGTATTTAATATTTCCTATTTGACTTTTGGGATAAATTGTAACAATAGACCTTATCTAAATTTGAAAGGAAATACCTTGTATACTATTGCCTATATCATATCGGGTCTATTTATGATTTCCGGATTAGTTTTTAGTTTGCGTTCAATAATTATGCGTTCTACTGGTCCATTAGCACTTGGCTTGCCATCATTTTTCTTTGGAACAGCCATATATTTACTTATTCAAATTGCATTAAAATAATATTAGTTGTCTGTCAGTTCTTGGCATAAATCATACTGGCTATTGTTAAGCTATGTGTAGATTATCCAGGTACTTGAAATTAGCTATCCTCTGACTTCTATTTGTTCAGCATCTGGGCCCTCGAAAACCACCCGTTGCCATTTTTCTTCGTTAGAGTGCCTAGCGGTTGCTTTGTGGGGCTTCTGTATTATTTTAACTCCATCCTTTACTAATTTCTCAACGGCCTCATCAAAATTATCCACTTCCAGACAAAAGTGAAAGCCCTTGACGGGTGAGTCCTCAATCCCAGTTAATTCTAAAATAGTATCCCCTAGTTTTAGATAGGCAATAGGTATTTCGTTAGGTGTGGTATGTTCAAAATAAGTTTGAAATCCAAAGTGTTTTTCATAAAAAGACTTTGAATAAGTTAAATTTTTTACATGTAATGCTACGTGATCAATTCTTAAGTATTCTATCATTACCGGTTATCTTCCTAGTTCGAAAATAATGTTTTTATTTGCGACCCTCGTCAATTTTTGTTTTTTCCATGGCGTCGTCATAATATTCTTTAAATTCACTTCTATCTCTTCCTACGTGGTCGGCAAACATGTCTCTTACAGAAAAATCATCAAGGTTGTCCGTACTTTGCCACAGTTTTGAGCGTATTATTGCTTTTCCACAATGTAGATAGGCCTCTCTAACATGCACAATCAACCCTGACTCTGGGACCTTTTTCTTCAGTGCCGAAGGCGCCAATAATTTACTATCCATAGTGATCTCGCCTTTACCTCGAATACGGAGCGTCTCATTTATGCCAGGTATAAAGAAAATTATTGCAATGGTTGGTTGGGAAAGAATGTTTTGATAGGAGTCTAGCCGATTGTTTCCACTTCTGTCAGGGATAAGGAGTTTTTTACTATCTAGTACGCGGACAAATCCAGGATTATCACCTTTTGGTGATACATCCCCAACAGTACCTAGTACCAAAAATGGAGATCTTGAGACAAAGTTTATACAATGGTGGTCAAGTTCATATAATACTTTATCCAGAGAGGAGCCTTTAGGCTCGGGGTAGGTCTGCCTTAAAGTTTCAACTTCAGTAATCTTTGCACTACTCATACACTTTCCCCTATCTGATATTTTCCTCGTTACCACTTGCAGAGAGGTTCATTTAATTATTAGTCTACATCGAACACTTTATAACCACTAATAAATTCTGGGACTATAAATAACTAAGTTAGACCTTTTTGGCTGCAATAGTTTCCATCTCTATCAATAGAGCAGGGGTAGCTAGAGAACTAATGTTTAGCCAAGTCGTCGCAGGCATTTTGCCTTCATTTAGATATTTCTTTCGGTTTTCCATATGTGAATCAATGCAATTTGGGTCAGTTGAAAATATCGTCATTTTGACAATATCATCTGGTCCAAAACCTGCGTCCTCAAGAACGAGCATAGTATTTTTCCAAATTTGATCATCTTGTTCTTCAATGGTGTTAGGTATTGTTCCATCTGGTTTAATTCCTACCTGCCCTGCTATGTGGAGCCAACGAGAGTTTTCAGGTGTTTCTACAGAATGACTATATCTCCCATTTGGAGGAGCTGCGACTGTTTCTGGGTTTCTTCGAATGAGCATTTGGTTCTCCCTTTGTAATACGGTAGTTAGAATATAAATTATTAACATGGTAGGCCATAGTGAACATTACAATCACATTTGGCTGGCCTAAATCTACCAATAAGTATTAATAATTATTTTTGAAACTGTCGGCCGGACAGCAAGGGAGATTGTAAGGGCGCAGCCATCCGGCACAGTTGGAGAAAGGGGCGCCCTTCTGATATAATTATATGCAAATAATAATCATTCGCAATACTTTTTCCATAATAAAGTATATTAGTGGCAATAAATAAAATACCTGTTTGCTACACCGTGTCTATCCCACAATCAATTGACTAAAAAGATAAGATCCAATAACAAAAATTGTTATCAAAAAAATAGTTTGGAATAATTTTTCTGATATTTTTTTTCTCAATTGGTTGCCCAATAACATACCTACTATTGCTGGTATAGTTGCAATAGATGACCAAGTGGTTTGTTTAAGGTTTAAGAGATCTACCTGATTCAGTGCAAATGCTAATGAGATCGTAGATAGGGTAAAAAGAATACCCATTGCTTGAAAAAGTTTTTCTTTTTGCAAGCCGACGGAGTTAAGAAATAATACGCCAGGAAATATAAAAGATCCTGTCATGCCGGTTACTACGCCGTTGATTATCCCAGATCCAACACCAAAATATTTTTCAGTGTTAGAATTAATTGAGTATCTCTTTTTCCCCAGACTAAATGATGCATATAACATTAAAAGGAGTCCTAACAAACCAGACGAGTATTTGATACTAATAACCGAGAGAATTATAGCACCTGGCCAAGCACAGAGTGTTGACACCAAGAAAAAAAGCCAAAATCTTTTGATTATTTCTAATCCGTGACTGCCGGTAAATGCTTGCCAAATATTTGTGATAAGGGATGGAACCAGTAATAGGGCCATGGCTGACGGCAGGTTTATAGAGAGTGTTAAAAGTACTAAACTTGTTGTGGGTAGGCCTAAACCTATAGTTCCCTTGACCGTGCCCGCGATCAAAAATGTTACTAGAATTATTGTTATTGTTTGGTAGTCAAACATTTAACAGCAATATAAAAAATTCTTACTACAATTATTTCCTAAGAAATATGAAGGTGATAAGGTCACAGATTTGGTTTGATATATACTGGATCATCAGCCTGATCAAAAAAATGTTCCTCTAGATTGTCCCCCGGTCCTCCACGGTCTATCACCACAAAATCATGGTTTGCAACAGTAACCAAAAGTGGATGATGCCAAATATTCTTTTTATAACTTACTCCCTGAGTGCCTGAAGCTTTAAACGCATATATATCATTCGGCTTTGGTTTTGACGGGCAATCTGAAACAATAACGAGGTAGTCGTGAGGCTGTATTGGATAAAATGCTTGGGAACCTAGAGGATGTCTTTCCATCATTTCAATATTAAGTGGAAATTGTCGTGGCTGGCCTCTAAAAATATTTAGCAAGGGTTTACCATTAGCATCTTCTACGTCGATTTTCGCTAAGTCATGAAATCGTTCTGTAGTACCACTATTAATTATTAGAGGTTGGGAATTCTTGATGTCGATTACAGTGCCAAACCTCTCAAATTTATTAGCTAGCAAGGGTTTGATAGGTATTTCCATTTTTTCTTTTATCTAACCGTCAACTACTGACCCAAAGGCCCTAAATCTACTAATACCACCATCAGGATAGATACTAAGTCGTAGATGTGTAGCTGGCCCCTGATGGGTCAAATCTTCTTGGTAAAAGTTATGTACGCAATCCATCTCCAACTTTTTCTCTCCCAAAAGTTCTTTCCAGCCAACCTTATCCTTTAATAGCTTTGTATCAGAGACGTCCTTTATATCCGCATATTCCACCGTGCATCGGTCGGGATAGTTTCCTTTAAAGTAAGCAGTATCAATTTCTATTTGTTCTATTTTACCCCGTTTTGCTAGAGAAACTATAATCCAGTCGTTGCCAGGCTCTCTTCTTCTTCTAGTTTCCCAGCCATCCCCCATATTTTCACCTCGCCCGGGAGCCAAAATTACCCAAGGGTTGCCATAGTGAGCATCGTTATAACCAACAACGTATCCCCCATTTAGTATAGATGTAAGCTCAACAAGCTCTTTGCTATGATTGTTGGTTTCATTCCAATTAGGTCGTCCGTAAGTGCGCAGTCTTGCCACCCCACCATCGGGAAATATATTTAATCGAATAAACGAAAAATTGTCTTTTGATTTTATTTTAAAAAAATTGTGGCTATCTGCTTTTATCTTAGTTTTTGGCAGTATTTCGACCCACTTAGCAGATTTATCCTGAAAGTCATCCGAAAGCATCGCCTCGAGAGAAGCATAGGGAGGATGGTTGCCGGTAAAATGTGCAGTATTAATATCGACACCTTGAATTATTCCGGAAGTTGCAAGTTTTATTATGCTATAATCATATCCTCCATCACGGCGGCGTCTTGACTCCCATCCATCCATCCATTTGCCATGGTCGTCATATTTATCCGTAATAAAGATAGGGTCTTCGTCTTTAATCAGGCGATCCTTTGACGCAAAAAACTCATCTGTGGCATAGACCACAAGCCCCCCTAACTTACTTGAAGCTAGATTAACCAATTGGGTGCTAAAGGGGTGATCTTTTTGTTCTTGCATGAGTTCCTACATCGAATGGGTTTAAAATTTATTTCAAGTTACTTTATAAACGGGTGCTTATTTTTCCAGTGTTCTGCAATATCTATACGTCTGCAAAACCAAACGTCTTTATGTTCTCTCGCGTAATCAACAAACTTTTCTAGAGCTTTAAATCTACCTGGTCTTCCTGCAATTCGACAGTGAATACCTACAGACATCATACGTGGTAATTGCTCTCCCTCTTTATATAAAACGTCAAAGGTATCTCTCAAATAGCTATAAAACTGGTCTCCAGAATTAAAACCCTGGTTTGTTGCAAAACGCATATCATTAGCATCTAGACTGTAGGGTACTACCAAGTGTTCTTTATTATTCACAATAGTCCAGAAGGGAAGTTCATCATTATAATCATCGGCGTCATAAACAAATCCACCGTGTTCCACGACAAGTTTTCTAGTGTTTGGGCTTGTTCTTCCGGTGTACCAGCCCTTAGGCGCTTCTCCAGTAATCTTTTGGTGTATTTCTACAGCTTTTTCCATATGCTCTCGTTCTATTTCTTCCGAGATATATTGGTAATCAATCCATTTCCAGCCATGACTGCAAATTTCAAAACCATTCTCGAGAGCGTTTTCGATTACTGCTGGGTGTCGTTCCATTGCCATAGCAATTGCGAATAAGGTCACAGGTATTTCTCTTGATCTAAATAACTCGAACAATCTCCATACTCCGACCCTGCTCCCATACTCATAGAAGCTCTCCATACTCATATGTCGGACATTTTCTCGGGCATCAGCTCCAATTATCTCAGACAGGAATGATTCAGAGGCCAAGTCACCATGGAGTATATTGTTTTCTCCCCCTTCCTCATAGTTGATAACAAACTGAAGTGCTAACTTTGCTCCACCCGGCCAACCCGCTTTAGGTGGGGTGCTGCCATATCCTACGAGATCCCTTGGGTAGTCTTGATTTGTCATATCTATAAATTAAACCAACCTATTACTGTAATTATATTTTTATGTGTTAGATTTTTTGAAAAGTAAACGCTTTTCATGAAGTATCGGTTCGGTATAACCGGAGGGCTGCAGGTGTCCCTTAAACACAAGATCACAGGCTGCGCCAAATGCAATATTTTCTTCAAATGAGTCTGACATTGGAATATAATCAGCATCCCCTTGGTTTTGTTCATCTACAATTTTAGCCATTCTTTTCATGGTTTGGAGTACCTGATCTTCTGAGCAAATGCCGTGATATAGCCAATTAGCGATATGTTGACTGGAAATTCTTAGAGTAGCTCTATCTTCCATTAGGCCGACATTATTGATATCAGGGACTTTTGAGCACCCAACTCCCTGCTGAATCCATCGCACTACATATCCAAGTATACCCTGGCAATTATTTTCAAGCTCATTTTTTATCTGATCCTCACTAAGATTTTGGCCCTCTAGTAGCGGAATCTGAAGTATATCGTCCAATGAAGCGCGTTTTCTGTTTTTAATCGTAACTTGATGAGAGAGCACATCAACCCCATGATAGTGAATCGCGTGAAGTGTTGCGGCTGTGGGAGAAGGCACCCAAGCTGTACTTGCCCCAGACTCCGGGTGGTTCATTTTGGTATTAACCATCTGCAGCATTTCATCAGGCATAGCCCACATACCTTTACCGATTTGTCCATTTCCATCTAGGCCAGTTTCCAAACCAATATCAACATTCCAATCTTCATAAGCGGAGATCCAAACTGCGCCCCTTATATCGTTCTTTGGCAGGAAAGGTCCTGCTTCCATAGAAGTATGAATTTCATCACCTGTACGATCAAGAAATCCGGTATTAATAAAGACAACTCGTGTTTTTGCCACCCTAATGCACTCTTTTAGATTGACTGTAGTTCTTCTTTCTTCGTCCATGATACCAAGTTTTATAGTGTCTTTGGGCAGTTTTAGTGCTTCTTCAACAGCCGTGAACAATTCACAGGTAAAAGCAACTTCTTCAGGTCCATGCATTTTGGGCTTAACGACATAAATACTTCCAGCCGGAGAATTATGATGTTTGGTGTCATGCATACAGATAAGACCGGTAAATAGTGCGTCCATTATTCCCTCTGGTACTTCTTGTCCAGATTGATCTAATACGGCTGGATTAGTCATTAAATGACCTACATTTCGCACTAAAAGTAAACTGAGTCCGGGTAAGACAAAATTTTCCCCTGACGGGGCTTTAAAATTTAGATCTGTATTAAGTTTCCGGGTAACATTTTTTGACCCCTTTTCAAAGGTCGCTGTCAGATTTCCCTTAAAGAGTCCCAATAGATTCCTATAAGCGCCCACTTTATCTTCCCCATCCACGGTAGCAACCGAGTCTTCGAGGTCTAGGATGGTTGTTACAGCTGATTCAAGTATTACATCTTTTACACCCGATGAACTACTTTTACCCACGCTATCTTCTCTATCTATTTGAAGTTCGATATGCAGCCCATTATTTTTGAATAGTAATGAGGCAGGGTTGGCTTCCTCGCCTAAATATCCTGCAAATTGATTGCCATCGATTAGATAAGTACCGTCCGCATCAAGTTTTGCTTCTATAACGGAGTATTTTTGGACGTCTGAGTGGCTTTTACCATCTAGAGGAATTATTTCATCAAGAAATTTATTTGTATAACCTACGACGGCTGCACCTCTAGTCTCGTTATATTTGTTTGATTTTTCTTTCCCACCGTCCTCATCAATTACATCTGTTCCATAAAGAGCGTCATACAAACTACCCCAGCGGGCGTTGGCAGCATTAAGCGCAAAGCGAGCATTGGTTGCGGGAACTACTAATTGGGGTCCTGGAATACTCGTGATTTCTGGGTCGAGATTTTGGGTTTCTACCTGAAAGTCCCCACCTTCTTCAACTAAGTAGCCAATATCATATAGGAAACTTTTGTATTGCTCTTTATCAAAAGTTTCTCCCCTGCGATCTTTGTGCCATTCCTCAATTGCACTTTGTAGGTTTGATCTTTTTTCAAGCAGACTTTTATTCTTCGTTGAGAGTTTTTCAATTATAGATGCGAAACAATCCCAGAATTCATCTGCACTTAACTTTGTATCTTGGGTAAGTTCCTCTCTAACGAATACGTCTATTACGGGATCTATTTTAAGACCACCTCTCTCTACCCTGTCCATAATAGGCACTTCTCCTCATAACTTATTATTGATTTAGAGCTGTTACTTCTATTGAAGCATTCCGCAACCGTTTTGTTAAGTCCTAGATTAAAATCTAATTAAAAAACTTCTTTGTCTGCCGCTATTAAGGTCCAAGGAAATCTCCAATAACTATGGTTATTGGGATCAACGCCTTCAGCTTCAGAAAATGGCACTATACTGATATTGATAAACCCTTTTTCTGTAAGTAATTCATGTAAATCTAATTCTGCAAACCCTTTCATGAAAGGCTCATTATTCCTTTCAGAATGACCGTAGTGAATAAATTTAGTAAATTCGTCAGGCAAACTGTAAAAGTCTAGGTGAACCATACGCCCGCCAGGTCGTAAAACTCTCTCAGCTTCTTCAAACATCTTCCCAATCTCTTTAGCAGGAAGTTCGTGTATTAGCATCGTTGAAGTTACTAAATCAAAAGACTCATTATCATATTTTGTGTCCAAGGCATTTATTTGTCGAAATTTTACATTTTTACGTTGAGTTTCGGCAGCATCGTGAGCCGCTAATTTTAGGCAGGGTTCCGATAAATCAATCGCCTCAATTTTTGACTCATTTAGAATATCATAAAATGGTTTTGTACTCTTACCAAAACCGCAGCCCATATCTAATATATCTTTAGGCGTGCCTATGTCTTTTAGGGCAAGGTCTGTAAACCGATGGTGCAAATCTTTATGGGCGGACCCCATCAGCGGTGTTGTAGTTCTGGCTCCCCGTTCATAAACCAGCCCAGCTATTTCATCGCCCCATAGGCCTCCTGGGTGTTGATGAATATCCACACTTCGGTAATAATCTGGCAACTCAAAACCTTGGGTTAGTTCCAGATAATCTTCACTTCTTTCTTCATTAGAGAGGATATTACTGAAAGTATTTCTTTTCTCAGAGTAATAAGTATTTATGCCGTAGCGACCGGAATATTTAAAACGCTGAAGATGTCGTTCTAGCCAAGCAAAATACTGAAAAGTAGCGCTGTCTGATAGTAAATCTTCTATTTCTCGTGTTTCTGAAGTAGAGTTTTCCAGATTACCTATATTAGCTTGGTATTCCGCCTTTACTTTTGTAAAAACATCAACTGTCCAAAATGTTTTCACAGATAATAAAAAGTCCTGAGCTGCTGAAAAACTTCTATCATCCATATCCGTCACTACCTATAAAGTTTTGCCTCTGGATTGTTGTTTGCCCAGTAAGCTAATTAGCAAACCTTCGGTAAATTCCTTCCGATCCTGCAATGATTCAATACGCTCTTTTTCTGAAGGTTCGGAGTCTAGAGTTGAAAATTCAATTAGATTTTTTTCAACAAGCAATCGTTCTAGCGCTTTCTGCCGGTCCCGCAGAACATAAACTTCTGTAGCGAGAGCCATAACAACACCAAATGCACGGTCTAGAGCTTCATCTTTAAAAAATGTTTGCTCTTTATTTTCCCATATATTTTTAGTTTCCATTTATACTCCTCCGGAGGTTAAATATTTAAAATACTCCCTCCCCATATTATATGTCATAGAGTAGGTTCATCCTGTCTCGCCACTCATTTCCAGATAACCAATCTTTTAAATTGTCTGCATTCGGCTGAGTATCAGAAATGTGCATTACAGTTCTCCAAGCTAGACTTAGCATGCATGATGTAACGGGAGGGCCACTCCAATTAGACAGTCTCACTAATGGGCTCAATGTTGGCATGCCAGTTCCTAACATTACTATAGCATCCAAGTTTCTATTTTCTAAAAGTTGAATGCATTCAAATGCATTTTCGGCTGAGAGACTGTATATTGGGTGAAAATCACTCTCTTGATTATATGATGAAGCAACTTCGGCAACCTCATAGCCTGCACTCTTCCAGTAATCTGCGCTTTGTTCTGTTAAATCGCCAGGATACGGTGAAACAAGTCCAATTTTCTTTGCAGACAAAACCTCGAAAGTATCTGTAACTGCTCTAGCTGCAGTTACAAACGGGTAGCCGCGTTTGTCTTTTATGTTATCACATATTTCTTTCTCTTTTTCTCTTCCAATCAGGTAGGAAGCACCAGTGCAGCCAAATGCCACCGCGTCAACGGGTGCATTTGCAAAACGGGTCAAAGTACTCTCTATTTGGTCAACGTAATCAAGTAATCGATCAGCTATTGTATTTTTATTGCTTATCATTCTAGCATTGATCATCCCGACATTTTTAGGCCACAAAACTCTAAATTCCGGCTCGACTGTAGTATTAGCCTGAGGGGTTAAAACTCCTACCAAGCCATTTTTTGAGTACTCAAGACCTGCCATTATTGTTACCTTTATCTAAAGTAAAAAAATTACTAGATCTTTTCTATCAAACAGATGTAAAGATTACACAACTTTTTTATATAAGAGGGTAATTTTGGCGTTAGAAAAAAATCGGGACTCTAGAAGAGTAATTGTGGTTGGAGGCGGTCCGGTAGGATTGTTCTCTGCCATTAGACTATCTGGTTTTGGCATTAAAGTTGTTTTATTAGAAAAATTGGAAAAAGTTAATTCAGATATTCGGGCGTCCACATTTCATCCTCCGACACTAGAAATGATGGAGCCATATGGCATAACTGCCGAGGCCTTATCTAAAGGCGTTAAAGCCCCTAATTGGCAAATCCGGATGCATTCTACCGGGGAAAGAGCTGTTTTCGATATGAGTTGTTTAGCCGATGATACCCCTTATCCATTTAGATTACAGTTTGAACAAAGTGAATTATGTAAAATAATGGATAGAATATTAAACAAAGATCCATTGGCTGAAATTCGTTATGGTTCGTCTTTACATGGTTTAAGTCAGACTTCTGACGGGGTGAAGGTTGAGATTTTAGAAGATGGTGAAATTAAAAAGTTAAAAGGTGCTTTTCTAATTGCAGCTGATGGAGGCAACAGTAAGGTAAGGGAAATACTGGGTTTGCCGTTTGAAGGATCGATGTATCCTGAACGGACAGTTTTAGTAACGACAACATTTCCATTTCACCAATATTTAGATGGAATATCTAATGTTAGTTACTGTTGGGATAAGTACGGAAACTTTAGTCTGCTCAGGTTGCGAAATAGTTGGAGGGTTAGCATGTATTTTCCTGAGGGTTTATCTCCTGAAGAGGCGTTAGATGACGGACATATTGAGGAACGTCTACAATCTATTTGTTCTTTTGGTGAAAAATATGAAGTACTGGATAAGAGAGTGTATAAGGTTCATCAGCGTATAGTTGATAAATATGATCATGGTAGAATAATTTTGGCCGGGGAT
>Ga0208261_1000823_pt1 | contig 11634 bp, 18 predicted proteins | sample Knorr_S7_td_DCM__FD_185595 | JGI IMG/M metagenome (GOLD analysis project Ga0208261, IMG submission 185595) | Marine microbial communities from Southern Atlantic Ocean transect - Knorr_S7_td_DCM_ad_131m_LV_B (SPAdes) (version 3) | ecosystem: Environmental > Aquatic > Marine > Oceanic | place...
AACCTAATTTTCGATCATTTATCCACATGAAATAATAATGTCGAAATTAATAAAAACCCAAATAAAAACCAATTATAAAAAATCTAACGTAATATTTAAAATTGCTAAATTCTTTTTAATTTATCAATTTTGAATAATCAATAACCTCTAAAAGGTTTGCCACCCTTACTTAAATAATCCATATATTTATCGGATTCTCTAAGGTAATATTCCTGATTTTGATAAACATATTTAGCCTCAATTAAAAGATCGGTAACATGAGGACAAAAAGATTCATGAACTAACTCAAGAGGGTTAATCGCTTTAGGGTTCCAATTTAATTCAGTTAAAAAAAGAAACCAAATAAACTTACATCTAATAAAATCAGAAGGACAGTCAGAATTTCTATTATTCATTTATGAATTTTATTAATTTTGCAGCCTTATCAGCTTTAATTCTTGCTTCATTTAAGGTTTCTCCTTTCGCTACAGCAACTCCCATTCGACGTCCTTCTGTAGAAGTAGGCTTTCCAAATAAAAATATACTTGTATCCTTTTGACTTAAGGCATCTTCTATCCCGGTATAAATTATATTTTTACTGTTTTGCGTTGCTAAAATCACACGGCTAGCTGAAGCACCATGACAAACTATTTCAGGGATCGGAATACCTAAAACAGCTCTAAGGTGTAATTCAAATTCATTTAAGTTCTGACTAATTAAAGTCACTAAACCTGTGTCATGTGGCCTGGGTGAAAGCTCTGAAAAAATAACCTCATCACCTTTAATAAAAAATTCAACTCCAAACAAACCTACGCCTCCAAGATTATCGGTAACGCACTTAGCAATGTGTTGTGCTTTCCTTAGTACACTTAATTTTAATTCAGCAGGTTGCCAACTACATTGATAATCTCCACGCTTTTGCTCATGTCCTATTGGTTCACAGAATAATGTTTTCCCTTTAGATTGTCTAATCGTTAATAAAGTAATTTCCATATCAAAATCAATAAATTCTTCGATAATAATTTTATTTGATTTACCTCTTGATTTTTCAATAGCTAAATTCCAGGCTAAATCTAAATCCTGTTTTTTATTAACTAAACTTTGTCCTTTACCTGATGAACTCATAACTGGCTTGATTAATAAAGGATAGCCAATCAATTCTGCCTGTGAATTAAGCTCAGATTGAGTTGATGCATAATTATATTTTGCAGTTCTTATATTTAATTCATTCGAGGCAAGATCTCTAATTTTATCCCTATTCATTGTTATAGCAGTTGCTCTAGCGTTAGGAATTACTATGATTTTTTGCTCGATTTCTTTTAAAGCTTCTACAGCAAGCGCTTCAATTTCAGGAATAATAATATCTGGTTTACAATCGTAAATCACTTTTTTTAATTCAGTATCATTATTCATATTTAAGACCTCAAATTGATCAGAGACTTGCATCGCTGGTGCATTTTTATATCGATCACATGCGATGACATAACAACCTAATCTTTTTGCAGCTATGGCAACTTCCCTACCCAATTCACCACTGCCTAAAAGCATTATTTTCTTTGGGAATACATTCATGCTGATATCTACACAGGAATAGATTTGTAAAATAATTTTATGCTTACACGATCTTCTAAAGACTTTATTTTTTGGAAAAGAAGTACAATTTAACATGCCTTAATAACCAAAAAGGTTAATAAAGGATAAAAACAAAGAGTTAGTTCTTTATTAATTTATTCAAGTAATCAATCGAAGTTATTGCTGAAGGATAAAAAATAATAAAATAATTTCTCCTCTAGCTAAAGTAGTTTGTTTTTTAATTGCCATTCGGGAGAGAAATGGATTTTTTTGAAATTAGTTACTTGCCTTATGGAACGATGATAAAAAACATTGTTAACCAAATGAAATAAATGAATCATATTCTTTAATAAGATCAGTGATCTAAAAATCATAATTTCAATTCAAACTCTTTACGAAATAAAAAACATTAGTTAAAAAGAAAATATAGCTTCGACTTATTAAGTAATGGTTGTCAAGAAAAAGATTAAAGACTTCGACAATTTAGATGAATTTCCAGATTTAAAAAAAGCACTTGTACCGAGTGCTAAGACTCTGCCCTTTGGATCAATGAATACAAAAGTGATTATTAATGAAGGAGAGGTTATTGAAAGAGTGTATAAAACACCCAATGGTGAAATCATATCTATTTTCCCAAATCTAATTTCTGAAATAGCTGCTTAAATAAGCAATTAATTCATAATGAATTAAAGACTTACCTAGTAATTAGTTAATATTTTTTTATTAAATTAAATATAAAACTGCCAAATCCTGAGTCGATTCTGCGACTTTTCTTCTTAAAAAAGTCAATGCTTCATCATTCATCTTGGATTCAGAAATCATTTTTTCTGCTTCGCTAATACCATGCTCAAGATTTCTAATTTTTAATTGAAGAATTTCCTTATCTTTTTTACACTGTTCTACTGTGAAGTCATCAATCATTTCAATTGTTTTAACAAGAACTAATCATTCACTTTACAAGATCAATTAATGTTTTTAAAAATTCCATTCTTACTCCAAGTGTTTTATCCCCATATTCTATTTGTTGCCTTTTTAGAATAGATTGACATTCTTTGCCAAAAACTGAAGAAATAAATTTCTTATCCTCTTCTATCCACCTGTTAACCATATCATTGTCTATCTCAACATGAAATTGTAATCCATAAGCTGATGATCCAATTTTAAATAACTGCTCCTGGCATCGACTACTGCTAGCAATCAACGTTGCTGTAGTAGGCAATATGATTCTATCTCCATGCCAATGCAATACAGAGAAGGATTCTCCTAAAAGTGTTGTTAGATTATTGTCAATCTCGAACCCTTGAGAAAAGATAGGGTGCCATCCAATTTCTGGTGATGGTTGTTGAGAAATCCCATCTTGAAGAACTTCAACAGCACCACCAGCAGCATAGGCTAAAAGTTGAGCACCCAAGCAGATGCCAATTATTCCAACCTTTTTATTTAAGGCTTCTTTTATTAAATCAACTTCATTAATTAACCAAGGATAGGAATGGTTACCAACATCTCTTACACCCATTGGACCACCCAAGACCAGAAGCAAATCTCCGTCACGAAGTTCTGGAAGAGAATCTCCTAAATCCAAACGAAAGGTACATACAGTAAAACCTATATCTTCAACTAATGGAACAAACAATCCAGGTCCCTCGCGTTCTAAATGCTGAAGAACAAGTAAACGTCTCATCTATATATATTAAAAATCTAAACTCCCATTAGGAGTGAAGACGGAGCAATACAATTTAATAAATAGATCTGCCTCACTTTCGTCTTTCCCATCATGCTCAAGCTTAAGATCTTTTATAGCTGCTAAAGCAGTTTTTTCTTTTAGTCTATATCTTGCACATGTATCTAGGACTTTAAACATTCTGGAACTAGAAGCTTTTGAAGGGGTGAATAACTCCAACAAGAGAATTATAATTAGTAGATATTTCATATATATAATTCAATCATTTTTTTTAAATAAATATCTAGATGGTTGGAACCATTTTTTGCTTTTATACAAAAGTAAAAATTTCCAATCAAAAGTAAAAAGACAACGAATCTAATAAATAAATTGCCTTGAATGCAAATTCATAACTTTAATATAAATAGAAAGTTGATTAGAGTTGCTTAAGTTCTTCATCTGTTAATGGGCAAAAACCATTTGAACATTGAGATAATTTATTCAAGTCTTCAAGGACTTCAGATCCACCAATTATTAAATTATGATTTGACATTTTATAAAACTTCTCATGAACAGAGTTACTAAATTTTTTTTCCTTCTCATACTCTAAATCTATGGGATCAATATTTTTATCGAACCACTCATCGTATTGAATATAATTAGGCTTTGCATAGTACGACATATGACTAGATTAATTTGGCATAGACAAAAAACAGGTAAATTTAGTCATCCCCAAATGTATTTTTTGGATTAGTCAAAAAAATAATAACAGGTAAGGCAAAGTTAGGAGGTAAGGAAAGTTGCTTTAATAATAAAAGAGTCATTCCTTGAGTTATATTAAAATTCATTTTATTCTTCTCCTAATTGCTTTTGATTAAGTTCCTTTAGATATTTCTTTTTAAGTTTCTTTCTATTCTCTTTCAAGAATTTTTTTAATTGTTGAAGCTTCAAATTATCAGTGAAAAAATCTATGATATATAAAATATAGCTCAATTTTTAGTTGAAGGAGAACATTTTGGCGTATTACCATTTCCGTTAAGATTTTGAATTTTAGAAATATCCAAATCAGATACCTCTAATCCATAAAGATCAGCAATTTTTGTCATCGCTATACCTTCTGCACCTGTCCATGCTTCTGCTAAAACATCCCAAGTCTTCTGACTAAATTCAATACCAAGATTTTCATTATCAGCTCGTTTTTTATCAATCTCCATAACCTTCTTTAAGCCCTTTTGACTTAAATGACTTTTTATTCTTAGGAAAACAACCTCCAACATTGAGTAGTAGAACTTTTCCATCGAGTTGTTATAAGCCCATTCAGCATCTTTTTGAGCCCTCTTTGCAGATTCAGTTGTAATTTCCATCTTCGTTATTCTCATTTTTTATAAATAATATCCCTTTACGAAGTAATTCATTAAGGATGATGTTTAAAAACCACATTTATTAAAAGTTATTTAAGTGCTATCCTCTAATCTCTAGCTTTAATTTTTTTGAAAACTCGGTTGTTTTTCAAGCCCATAGATTTCTTATCTAAAATAAAATGACTTTAGAACTTACAGAATTAGTTGAAGATTTTGTAGCGACTAGAATTCTCTCAAAAGTTGAACTTGATTTCCTAGAAAGTGAACTTTGGGAAATCCAAGAGCATATCTATGAAATAACTTCATTAACATCTGCTCCAACTAATATTTCTAAAGAATTAAAATTAAAAGATGGTGCACCATGGCAATTGTGTTGCGCAGCAGTACTTGACGCTTCTAGACCAGAAAAATACTCACGTACAGAAAAACTTCAGAATTTAATAGAAAAATTTTCTCTTCTCTAGTTTTTTTGTAAATATTGATTTCTCAGACAAATAATAAAATTTTCAATCAAGAATTTACTTATTCAATATAACTACCTTTCTAAGATGATAGAAAAACATTCCTGTTTTCTCATAAATATGATTTGTTTCTTTTTTAATCTCTAATCCATAGGGATTAAAAAAAATATTCAATAATATTCTAAACACAGTAAAAAGATTTTTACTTGACTTTATATCTTGATACTTTTCATTCCTCAATTTATTAATAAGACGATTATCTAAGAAATATTCCAAGGCCAATAATGTTTTTTCTTTGTCCTTTTTATTAATTGTAGACAACAAAACCATCAAGCCTTTGATAGATGATTCATCTCCATCAATAACCTTCCTAAGTACACTTTGATAGAGATTTTCCCATTTATAGGGCTCATACCTAAAAAGATTAGAAGCTGGTTCCTTTGCATTAAGCTTTAACAATCTTTTTGTTTCTTCGTCATCTCCTTGATCAGATTTCCAATACTCATACAAGGGTGATGTTTGTGCAATGTTCATTTGTGTTGATTGAGGATAAGAGTGAAAGATTCTTAGAACTCTCAAAGATTTAGGTGGTCCCTAGAATCTCATCATTATTGACAAGCCGGTTCTGCCTACTCATATTTATATTCTTTATAGTTGCTCCGGGGAATTCCAATTAATGATACTCATACCAGTATTAGAAAAGCTAATAAGCCACATCGATAATATAAAGAAAAATTAGCAAAAAATATCTAACTGCAGATTAATGATAAGAAACTTGTTTTTTTTTTCATACAACTTATCATCCTTCATGAAAATGAGTTATGCAAATTTATTTTAGTTTAAAGAGAAATGGATTTAATATCTATCAAGCACAAAATATTTTCGCAGTATTATTGACGCCTATTGAATAATCGTCAATATTTAAACCCAAAGCATCTAGAGTTTTATAAGCATCAATTTCACCAGTCAAAAAGCTATTACATACAACATTTAATTGAGACGATCTAGATACAACAGTTTTTGTAGTGAATAAAAAGCCTAAAAATATTGGTAGAAAAAGAATCAATCTCATTATAATTCAACTTTTTTGAAAGTTTTTCTCCAAAAAGCTTATTTGAGCTCGATACTGATCACCTTTAGAGCCACATAGCTTTTCATGTTCTTTTAACGGAATCAAAGACCAATCAAGCCTGACAGTCAAAGACCAAAACATGATTAGGTGGCCTATAAAAAGAACTGGCCAATCTAATCCAATAATTTCAGAGTGAAAAACAGGATGCATTACTTAATTAAAAAATGAAGAAGCGTATAAAGACCCCTCGAGTACAAGAAGAGGCGGAATAGTAACAAAATACATTTACAGCAGTAGTCATGTCGAATTTAAACATGACTTAGGATAATTAAATTTTTGATTATCATAACTAGCTCAACTCCCAATAATTGTGACTTTTATGTAGGGACAACCCGTACTATTGATGTAAAGCAAAAGGGAATAAATCCTTAAAAAGCTCAATTTCTGATCAATTCCATCTTAAAAAGCATCTAATTGAATTGGCATTATTAAATGAGTGGTGACAATATGCTTGGAGAGCAGCCTTTAAAATTTTATTCAGAAGAAGTTACTGAAACAAAAATTCAATTAATTAACCGTCTTTTAATAATAAATGCTCAAAAAAATTCAATAATAGATATTGATCGAAAATACAAAGGAAGAGGTGATGACTTAGCCAGTTAAAAAATCACTAATATATATTTGGGAATTAAATTGTTTTGTTTATAAATTTACTTGTAGATCCAGTTTTATAGCTTCATAACATAAAAGTATTAAAGCTATTACAAACTATTATTTAATTAAGATAGATTTTTATTTTAATTTTTTTCCTAGATTTTTAATTAATGATGAATCGATTAATCTCTTTGTTTTTCTTAACTCTTTTTGTTATTGCTATAAATCCAAGTTATGCAAATGCAACTACTAATGAGCTCCCCGAATGTATTGTAATAACTCACTGCGTTAGAGAAGATTTCAAGGTAAACGATCTAGAAAACGCTTTTAAAAAAGCTACTCGAATAGTTTCGGAAACAGCACGAACAAAAATAATTGAGCAAACTAATTCATACATTCATGCCGAAGCAAAAACTAAATGGAGAAGATATACAGATGATCTACTAATTCAAGCAATCCCAGAAAAAGGCATTATTCAAGTCCGATCAGAATCACGAGTGGGAATTGGAGATAATGGTGTCAATCAAAGGAGGGTTGATGATTTTGCTTATCGTCTGATGACAGAACCTGATATCACTTCATAATTTTCATACATCCTAAACCTAAGTATTTAAGTAGAGTTGTTAATTAAGAACATACAGAAATTTTTCGATTAAGTTTGTTTGCGAAGGTATGGTCTAAAAACAAAAAATAAGTGATTTTTTATACAAATCGCATTCTTTTTATGCTTCTAGCAGCATTTGAACCTGGTAAAGAAATGGCCATCGCCAACTTTTTTCTAGCCATTTTTTGTCTGTTTACCGTTGCACTTCCTTTATTACTTATAACTCGTGGAGGCAAAACAAAAGCTAATCGAGACTTCCTTGCCGCAACAGTTAACCCATGGTCTCAAGTTGTTAAAGAAATTGAGTTAGCACCAGTTGTTCTATCTGAAATCACATCGTCAGTAAATCTTGAACCCAATATTGAACTAGTTTCCGAGCAGAATGTCGGACTAATTCCAGAATCAGGAGAGGTGATTTCTTTAGAAATAAAAGCAAGTGATGAATTAGATGAGTCATCAACACAATTATTACCAACTGATGATGAACTAATAGCAGCTTGAAAGATCTAAACACAGCTTATAAATTACTGATGCTCAGACAAATTAAAAAGGGGGCAATTATTGCCCCCTTTTTAATGATCGTTTTGAACTAATAGATTTCATCTGATTCATATAAAGAACATAAGGGTGTTTATTGCTTCCTTCACAAGCTTAAAGCCGTTATTTGTATTTCTCTCTTAAAACTTGACAGTTTTATCAGCATATTCTTATTTCGTTATAAAAGTGTCATTCATGGTCACGATAAGTGATCTTTTTAAACTTATAGATGGTTTCTTCATCCTAAACTGCCCATCAGTGAATAAACGATGAAAGTACAAATTTACAATGCGTATGATTTTCTTCTAAATATTTAATGGGTCCTGCGTGTTCGACTTCCCCATATGAGATTGATTACAAATAGGTTGTGAAGTTTAGCAAGACCGCCATTATGAAAATATGAAAAGCATATTTCTTCTATCATTGATATTTATTGTTCTCTTATTTTTTCCATTCATATCAGTTAATGCTGAGTCTAAATTTGATATGTATTTAAGTGATTTTTATCAAAAACAAGAGAAAGCAAGCAAACTACTGAAAGGAATTGAGACAGACCTAAAAAATGGATCTAGAGAAAGAGTTTGTGCCAGGCAAAGAGAAGCTGCAAGCTATGGAATCGAAGCTATGGAGTCATTAATTAAAGCATTTAAAACAAATAGTTCTAAAACTGAAATGGAGAATCTTCAAGCAGGACTCGATAAATGGAGAGAGTTGAGGGACTATTGCTAACATTTTTTTAATACAAAACAAATGAATGTATTAGTTATTGTTTTATTTATTGCTTCAATTTGGCTCATAAGAAAATTGGCATGGAATTTAGAAGAGGGTACCGATGAACAAAGAGAACGGAATCCAGAATTAAATACAAAAAACTTTGACATGCATGAAAGAAGACTTGAACAATTTTCAAAGTCAAAATACAAAAACCGTATGTTCTATATTGGGGCTAATGGTTCTTGCTACTATTACTCAGCCACTGGAAGGAAAATTTTTTGCTAAAAGTTGAAATATTTCAATCGGATATTGCTGTTTAATTGGAACATCTATTACAGACTTCTTGGCTTGGTTTTATAAATCCGGTTCTGACTTTAATGAGTGATTTGAGCCCAAAAGCAAATGGAGGAGAAAAGAAATTAAATTGCATCCTTTAGAAAATCTAAAAGCAAGTTATGCTTATATAAATTAGAACTCAATACCCCCAGTGGGAAATATAATTTGAAATATTACTGAAGCAATAACAATGAAGATAATAAATATACTTAGGAAGTTAAGAGGTAAATTATTAACATATTAAATGTCTAAAATATCATTTAATTGCGGATTATCAATATTATTTACTTACCCACTCCAGTAAAAACAAACCCATTAAGAATACAAAAATCATAAGCAAAAATCTTCAAAACTTCTGGCATATCTATCCATTTCATTTCCTCAATTTCATTTAATTGCTCTGAACTTAGGTTCTCTGTTTTAGCATATGCTTCCATCATCTTTGACCAACTATCAGAATAAATATCCACGTAAAATGCTTTCTGATTTTGATCAAAGAAATTAATTTTGTCATTCTTTGTACTAACCATTTTAGAAAGTTGCTTATAGTACTCAATGTCCGATGTCATGATTCTTTGCTTAATTGAAAATCCAACCTAATAAATTTACTTTTGAATAGTGATGAGATAATCAAAATCTATACATTAAGTAGTCTGTGAGGCCGAACATTTAATTAATTATCACTTTTCGAACAATAGAGGTAAATACTTAAAATAATTTTATTTTAGATTTACAAGATTTTTTTCATTTTGATTATTAGTCTCACTATGATCAATATGTCTCAATCTAGTTGGCAATAAATCTATCTATATTATTCTTATCAATCCACTTCGCATCTTTTTACGACTCTTTAAAAGTTGCGACCATTGACTAAAGCTTTCACATCTCGATTAAAAATAAAGGATTTAAATCCGAATATTCACATTCATATTTAAGGCTCAGTATCAATAGTGCATTTACTTGCCAAATCCAATCAACGCGTTAATTATTTTTTACAAAACAGAAAATCTCATCAGTTAGTGTCGTTACTTGTTTTGCTAATGTGCTTTTTTTGATGTGGCTTTATTTTTTCGTTTCGGAAGATCTGTCATACCTGTCTTAGGAATGCTGAATGGAGTGAATAATTTCATGGAGTTGATAAATCACATGATTATGTTTTAAGTCACGTAAAAGTTAAATGCATGGGTGAAACTACCCTAAAAACATTCGCATTGCACTACAACATTCAATGAGTACAGACAGCGAATTTAGTTTAATTAAAAAATGTTTACTCGTTATCACGCCATTTATTTGGAATCCTAATGATCTTAGGTCCTGCTTGTATTTTGCAAATGTTAAAAGGAGAAAACGAATTAAGCAAAACTCAAAAATTAAATTTAATTATTTTTTGACTGGAAAAACTATAAAGGGAAGCAGGTCCAATCAAGATTTCGATGATTTGTTAAGAATGGTGCTGGCGTACAAACCTTCTCACCATCAGGTGTTAAGTAGCACCTTTCAATGCCCCAACTGCGTTCAATAATTTTCACTTCAGTGGACCCCTTTAGAAAAGGAGTTGAGGCAATTTGAACTCTAGTCATATGAATACGTAGCTATACACTTTTAGCTAATAAAAAAGTTAAATCAATCGGTAAATAAATCCATTGACATTCAATCAAGTACAAAACTTAAAAACTTAATAAAAATAAATCTATTAAGCTTCTTAGTAGCTTTTTATCTTTGGTAATTATAGATGGCTAATTGAATATGATAAGTATATAACGAAATTTAAATCTTATTTATAGACAATTTTCATCAAAAAGCTTTTCTTGCAGGTTTTAACAAGTAAGTAATTACACAGTTCAATTGTAATTACTCGCAGTGCTAATGAAATTTCTGAAATAGTCAATAAAATTGACTTTAACTTTCGTGAGTAGAATATAAACCATTGCAAAAAATATCTTCCTGGTATTAAGTGAAAACAACAGGGAGGATCTCATTTATTTAGCTTGTTTAAAATATGACTAAGAAACTTTATTTACAAAGCAACAATAAATGAGAGAATACAACTTAAGTCACCAAAAGTATTATTTTTATTTACTTTTATAGGTATATTTTGTACATACAAATCACAAACAACCTTGTCGCATGATATCTCGCATGTTTCTTTTATAGGGTCATAAATAACTATCTTAGTAAAATGCAAGTAGATCTAAATGAACTAGCAAATTCATACGAAGTCGTTCCCGTATCTCTTAGCGATCCATTTAAATCTTTAGTTACCGAACCCTCCACGATGGAAGTACTGAGATTTTTACCCATAATTGCTTTCATAGCTTTAATAATTACTGCTATATGGAGACAAGGTAAGAAGTTCCCAGTAAAAGCTATTGGCGATATGAATAAAAATAACAAGCAAGATTAAATTAATGAAAGAAATTAAAAAAATATTCTTGTAATTATAAAGATTCTAGAATTTAATAAATATAATTTAGATTTATTAATAGCTACTAAATATTAGAGATTAGAGAAGGGATTGGATAACATATTAGTCAACTCAATTAATTTTTTAGAAATTCCAATTTCTTTCATTGAGTGTCCTGCATTATCGATTACATAAAGTTTTGAAGAGGGCAATGATTTATTAAGATCCCATGCACTTCTCATTGGACAAACCACGTCATATCTTCCCTGAACAATCGAAA
>Ga0208261_1000824_pt1 | contig 11597 bp, 10 predicted proteins | sample Knorr_S7_td_DCM__FD_185595 | JGI IMG/M metagenome (GOLD analysis project Ga0208261, IMG submission 185595) | Marine microbial communities from Southern Atlantic Ocean transect - Knorr_S7_td_DCM_ad_131m_LV_B (SPAdes) (version 3) | ecosystem: Environmental > Aquatic > Marine > Oceanic | place...
ACCCAATCGAAAAGAAGCTATAATTACGGCAATTAATCAAGGTGAAAAAGGTGATTCAATTTTAATTGCTGGTAAAGGTCATGAAAAGTTTCAAATTATTAGCGATAAAAAAATTCCTTTTTCTGATCAAGAGATAATAAGAGAAGTGATAGGTGATTAAATGACTGAAATATTGTGGAATGGTAAAGAAGTGCTAGGTATTATTAATGGGCATGGAAGCTGTAATTGGTTTGCTTCAGGTATTTCAATTGATACTAGAACATTAAATAAAGGTGACATTTTTTTCGCTTTACCGGGTTTAAATAATGATGGAAATAATTTTATTGAAGATGCTCTTAACAAAGGAGCCTGCGCTGCAATTTCAAATAGACCATCTCTTGTTAATTCAAAAAAGGTAATTTTTGTTAATGATGTTTATAAAGCACTTAATAAGTTGGCTAATTATGCTCGTCAAAGAACAAAAGCTAAAATAATAGGAATAACAGGAAGTTCAGGCAAAACAACTTTAAAAGAGATGATATCAAGTTGTTTGGTTGATTATGGAAAAGTTCATAAATCTGAAAGATCATTCAATAATCATATCGGTGTACCTTTATCTCTTGCAAGAATGCCAATAGATGTTGATTACGCTGTATTTGAGATCGGAATGAATAATAAAGGTGAAATATTAAAGTTAACAAATCTTATTAAGCCTCATATTGGTATTGTTAATAATGTAGGTGAGGCGCATATAGGTAATTTTCACTCAAAGAAAGATTTAATAGAAGAGAAGCTATCGATTATTGAAGGTATCGCCGATGGAGGAAGTTTAATAATTAATGAAAATCTAAAATCAGATTTAGATATAAATATAATTAAAAATAAAAGTTTAAATATCTCAACTTTTGGAGTTCTAGAAGATTCTGATGCTTATCTAAAAGAGAATATTGAAATAGATAATGGCAGTGTGCTTAAAGTAAGAATTAAAGATAAAATAATAAATTATACATTGGCAATATCAGGTGAACATATGGCTTTAAACACTTTGCCTGCACTAATGACTTGTAAAATTACAAATAATCCAACTGAAAAATTTATAAAGAAATTATCAAATTTTAAAAATATTGAAGGAAGAGGAAACACATTTAATTTAAATTTCCTTGGTAAGTCATTATCAATAATTAATGAAAGTTTTAATGCAAATCCCAACTCAATGGAAGCCGCCATAATATCTTTTAACAACCTAAACTCTAAGTCTTGTTTAAGAAAAGTTTTATTTATTGGAGACATGATGGAGTTAGGTAGATTTTCTGAAAATTATCATAAGAAAATTGCTCAATTAATTAATAATACATCTATAGATATTGTTTATGCTGTAGGTGAAGAAATTAGATATTTATGGGAAGAAATTGATTTTCAAAAGAAAGGTGCTCTATTTCAAAATGTTGATCAAGTTATTCTTAATTTACAAGATCTCTTTGATAACAACGATGTTGTAATGCTTAAAGCATCATCAAAAATTAATTTTTCAAAAGTAATTAAAGAAATAAATACGCAAAAACCTATAAGAAAGATTGCTTAATGATATTATATCTAGTTCAAATATTAAACTTTGATTTTCCAGGAATAAACTTATTTACATATCTCTCATTTAGAGCTGGTTGCGCAATAATAACTTCACTTCTAATTGTTTTACTTATTGGGCCAAAGTTTATAAAGAGTATGCTTATCAAACAAGGTAATGGTCAGCCTATAAGGGAAGATGGCCCAAAAAGTCATTTGCATTCAAAAAAAGGAACACCTTCTATGGGAGGGCTATTAATTCTTTCTAGTTTTTTAATTAGCACGCTAATCTGGGGAGATATTTTTAATAGCTTTATGTGGATAGTTATTTTATCTACAATTTTATTCGGTTTGATTGGTTATATTGACGACAGAAAAAAAATTAAGGATCAAAATCCAAAAGGAATTTCATCAAAAAATAAGTTTTTATTGCAAATCTTATCTTCTTTTATTCTAATTTTTTTAATTTCTTTGCAGTCGTCTTCAGAATTAGTTTACAGTATATCCATTCCATTTGTGAATGGAGTTTTTTTCTTAGGATTAATTCTTTATTATTGTTTTACAAGTTTCGTTATTGTTGGAACATCAAACGCAGTTAATTTAACGGATGGACTAGATGGATTAGCTATAGTCCCAATAATGATTGCAATAGCTAGTTTTGGTTTAATTACATATCTATCTGGCAATTTAGTATTTTCGGAATATTTAGGAATAAATTATATACCATATTCAGGAGAGTTAAGTATTCTATGCTGCGCACTTTTGGGTAGTTGTCTGGGTTTTTTATGGTTTAATGCTCCTCCAGCTATGATTTTTATGGGTGATACGGGCTCATTATCTTTGGGTGCAATTTTAGGTTCTATCGCTGTTATCACTAAACATGAACTAGTTTTAATAGTCATTGGTGGTATTTTCGTTCTTGAAGCAATGTCCGTAATAATTCAAGTTTTCTCTTATAGAGTTTTTGGAAAGAGAGTATTTAAAATGGCTCCGATACATCACCATTTTGAAAAGAAAGGTTGGTCTGAGTCAACAATAGTAATTAGATTTTGGATTATATCTTTTGTATTAGCGATAATTGGATTAGCGACTTTGAAAATAAGGTAAAATGAATAATGTTAGAGAATTATGAAAATATTATTATCTATGGTTTAGGGCAAAGTGGCATTTCTTCATATGAAAAACTTAAGGACCGAAAAAATATTTTTATTTGGGACGATTGTGAGAAAAAAAGAAAAGAATTAGAAAAAAAAGGTTATGAGTTTAATGAACCAAGAAAATGGCCATGGGAAAAGATTGATTTATTAATATCTTCACCAGGCATTGCGTTAAATTTTGGAGCTAACTCTTTTATTGTTAAAGAATCTATAAAAAATAAAATAAAGATTGTTGGTGATATTGAAGTTTTTCACCAAGAGTTAAAAAGTCTCGGAATTAGAAAAAAGATTATCGCTGTAACTGGTACAAATGGTAAATCAACATTTGTATCTGTTTTAAATGAAATACTTCAAAAATCAGGCCTAAAAAGTTGTATAGCGGGAAATATTGGTATACCGGTCTTATCTTTAAATGCAGATGAATTTGATATCATTATTTTAGAGCTTTCATCCTTTCAATTGGAGTTAATTGATGAGTTTAGAGCGGATATATCGGTTTTATTAAATGTTTTTGAAGATCACAATGAGCGATATGGATCCTATGAGGAATACCAAAAAACAAAAACAAAAATTTTTTTAAATCAAAGAAAATCAGACCATGCAATTTTCGATGATTTTTATTTATCAGAAAAAGTATTAAAAGAAATTAATCCCTCACCAAAGCATGTATTATTTAAAGATAATGAATTTAATGATCTGAGTAATAAAATTTCTCAAAACGGAATAATTAAAAAATTTTTACCAGCCCTAATCAAGGTTACGGATATTTTAGATGTTGATCGAAATTTTGTAATCAATCAATTAAAAAAATTTAAGAATCTTAATCATAGAATTTATGAAGTTTGTTCAAAAAATGGTGTAAGTTTTATTAATGATTCTAAAGCAACCAATCCTGCAGCAGCTAACTTTGCCGCAAGTCAGTTTAAAGATATATATTGGATTCTTGGCGGTTTATCAAAAAATAATGATCTAACTAAATTAAATTTATCTAATAAAAATATCAAAAAAATTTTCTTAATTGGATCATCATCTGACCAACTCAGTCAAATAATACCTAAAAAAGTTAAATTTGAAGTATCGCATAATCTAGAAAATGCAACTAGATCTGCCTACAAGGAAGTTTTAAAAAGTCAAAAGGGTTGTATTCTTTTGTCTCCCGGTTGTAGTTCGCAAGATCAATTTATTGATTATCAGGAAAGAGGAAATAAATTCACTAAAATTGTGAATAATTTAGTAGTAAAATGTTAAGAATTTCGCGAACAAATACTGGTCCAGTCGGTGAATGGTGGTTCACAGTAGATAGGTATATGTTATTTGGTATAATCTTTCTTGGATTAAGTGGTTTATTTTTTTCGTTGGCGGTCAGTCCTGTAGAAGCGGGACATTTAAAAGCTAACCAATATTATTTTTTAATTAAACAATCAGTTTTTTTATTAATTTCTATCACCTTAATGATAACGATATCGATATTACCAAAAGAATTTACTCGAAAAATATCACTAATCCTATTTATATTCAGTTTATTAGGAGTTTTATTAACACTTATTATAGGTTTGTCGAGCGGAGGTGCATCAAGGTGGATATCAGTTTTTGGAATAATTACGATTCAACCTTCAGAGTTTTTGAAACCATGCTTAATTATTTTATCAGCTTGGTTTTTTGCTAGATCGAAAGAAGAGCAAAACAGTAAATACAGTTTAATTCCAGGGTTATTATTTATTTTAGTTGCCATACTTTTAATGCTCCAACCAGATCTAGGGCAAACTATATTGTTATTTATAACAATTTTATGTTTGGTGTTTGTACAGGGTTTTCCTTGGTTAATAATAGCGCCCGCTGGTTTAGTTTCAATGATATCAATAATTTTCTTTTATTTTAATTTCCCTCATTTTGCCTCACGATTAGATTCATGGATAGAGATATGGTTTGGGGGAGGCGCGGCTAATTCAAAACTGACACAAACTCAAGCTGCTATTGATGCTATTGAGAATGGTCAAATTTTTGGAAAGGGCATTGGTGAAAGTTGGGTTAAATACCATCTTCCTGATGCCTATACAGATTTTGTTTTTGCAGCAATCGCTGAAGAAAGTGGTTTAATAGTAACTATATCACTTATGATTTTATATTTAATTCTAATAATGAGAGGATTAATAAGATCTATGAATCAAAATAATTTTTTCAATCAACTAGCTTCATCTGGATTAATTATTTTGTTTGGTCTTCAAGCGCTAATTCATATAGCTGTAAATTTAAGCTTGATACCTGCAAAAGGAATGACTTTACCTTTTATTAGTTATGGTGGCTCTTCATTACTTGCTATGGGCATTACAATGGGAATGTTTTTAGCGTTAACAAAAAAAACAAATGACTTTAAGGCGCCAGATAAATTAAAAAATTAATTAATGTTAAATATTTATGAAAAATAAAAAAAATAAACCTTACATAATGATCGCAGCAGGAGGATCAGGTGGTCACTTATTTTCAGCTGATGCTGTTTCTAATGAATTAAGGAAAAGAAACTATAGAATAATCTTGCTGACTGATAAAAGAGTAAAAAGATTCTTAAATAATTTTAAAGCCGATAAAATTATTCTAGTTCCATCAGATACCTTTACAAATAAAGGTTTTATAAAATGGCCACAGGTGGCTTTTAAATTATTATTAGGATTTTTTATTTCCCTTTTTTGGATAATTTTGACTAGACCTATATTATCTATTGGCTTTGGAGGTTATCCTAGTTTATCTCCTTTGCTAGCCTCGAAGTTATTAGGTCGTAAAATAATAATACATGAACAAAATACGGTTTTTGGAAGAGCAAATAATTTTTTATGTTCGTTTGCTGATGGTGTTTCAAATGGATTTAAAAATACAAGAATAAAGGTACATAAAAATATTAATAACCATAATTTTTTGGGTAATCCAGTTAGAGAGGAAATAGTTAAATATAAAGACGAAAAAAAGATATTTGATAAAAGAAATATTAATATATTAATATTTGGCGGTAGTCATGGAGCGTCCTTCCTAACAGAATTAATCACTAAGTCGCTGAGTTATCTGCCATCAGAAATATTTCAAAATTTGAATATTGTTCAACAATGTAGAAAAGAAGATATTAATTTCCTAACAGATTATTTCTCAAAAAATAATGTAAGACATAATGTTAGTGAATTTTTTTACGATCTGCCAAAGTTAATAATGCAATCAGATATTGTTATTTCAAGGGCTGGAGCATCAACTTTAAGTGAGATGGCTATATGTGGCAAGCCATGTATTTTTATTCCTTTACCAAATACACTTGATGGAGATCAAGAATATAATGCAAGAAATTTTGAGTTAGCAAATGCAGCAATTGTATGTGACCAAAACAATCTTAATCCCGAATTTTTATCTAAAAAAGTCCTAGAATTGATTAATAACTCCAACAAGCGTGAAAAACTTTCTAAAAATATTAAATCATTTGGGATGCCTAATGCATCGTCAAATATTGCTGATTTTGCTGAAGAGGTTATAGATTAAAAATGGACCATCTTAATAAAAAAGGAAGAATTTTTTTAGTTGGTATAGGCGGCATAGGAATGAGTGGTATAGCTGAAATACTTCACAATTTAGGGTATGAGGTAACAGGCTCAGATCAAAAGGAAGGATCAAATGTTATTAGATTAAAGAAATTAGGAATAAAAATTAAAATTGGGCATAATGCTAGTAATATTAAAGGCTCATCATTAATTGTTTATTCTTCTGCAATAAAAAAACAAAATGTTGAAATAAAAGAGGCCCTAAAGATTAAAATTCCATTGATAAGTAGAGCAGAAATGCTAGCGGAATTAATGAGAATGAAAAAAACAATCACAGTAGCTGGAAGCCACGGCAAAACTACTACAATATCAATTATTTCTGAAATATTTGTAAAATCTGAATTAGATCCTACCGTTATAAATGGAGGAATAATAAATTCTCTTGGATCTAACACTAGGTTAGGTTTTGGCGATTGGATGATAGTTGAAACAGATGAGTCTGATGGAAGTTTTACTAAATTACCTTCTTTTAGCGGGTTAATAACTTCAATTGATGATGAGCATATAGATTTCTACAATAACATGAGGAGTCTTGAAAATGCATTTGAACAATATATTAACAACATATCTGTTTTTGGGTTTTCGGTTATTTGCTCTGATGATAACAAATTATATAAAATAGCAACCCAACAAAAGAGATCTGATCATTTCTTTTATGGAACAAATGCAAGAGCTAATTATAAGGCAAAAAATATTAGAATTAATAAGCAAGGACAAACTTTTGATATTGAAATTAAAAATATAAATGAAAAGAGAAAAATCTATAAAAATATTCAATTCCCAATGCACGGAAGACATAATTTACTCAATGCTTTAGGTGCAATTGCAATATCTCATAGGATTGGAATAAGTTTCAAATTTATTCGCCAAGCATTGAGAGGTTTTGAAGGTGTGAAAAGGAGAATGACATTAATAAAAACATTAGATAAAAGAAAATATTTTGATGACTATGCTCATCACCCAACAGAAATTAAAGCTTCATTGAAAGCATTAAGAGATCTATCTAACAGAAGAATAATTACTGTTGTACAACCTCATCGCTTTTCTAGAATAAAGCAAACATTTGATAAATTTTCTAAAAGTTTCAAAAATTCTGATTTTGTCATTATTCTTCCAGTTTATGCTGCTGGCGAAAAAAAAATAAAAAATATTAACGCTAATAGCTTGGCTAAAAATATTCAAAAAAACTCTAAAACTAAAACTCTAGCATTTAATGATTTTAAAAAAGTTGAAGATTTTTTAAATCATGAAGTCAAAAAAGGAGAAACAGTAATATTTATGGGCGCAGGAAATATTTCTAATTTAGCCAATAATTATGTAAATACTTTAGGGAAATAACATGTCTGAATTCCATAATTTAATTAATAGTAATTTGTTTCAGGGAAGAATTTTCTTTGATAAGTCCCTTGAAAATTTAACATGGTTAAAAGTTGGCGGACGAGCTTCTTGTTTGTATATACCTAAAAATAAAAAAGATTTAGCAGTTTTTTTAAAGCAAATTAATAACAAAGTTAAAATTAATGTCTTTGGAAGGCTATCAAATGTTTTGATAAGAGATGGCGGTATTTCAGGAGTTACTATTCTTATACCGCCAAGTTTTTCTGAAATCGAAATTCATAGAAATAATAAAATTACACTTAGCTCAGGGATGCTTGATAAAAATGTTTCGAAATTAGCTTTTGATAATAATTTGGGGGGTTTTGAATTTCTATCCGGTATTCCTGGTAATATAGGAGGCGCGATAGCAATGAACGCTGGTTGCTATGGTTCAGAAATAAAAGATATTGTTGAAGAAGTATTAATTTTAGAGAGAGATGGCGAATTAAAATCATACAATAATAAAGAAATGAAGTTTTCATATAGAAAATCTGTTATTAAAAAAGATCAAATTATAATTGAAGCTACTTTTCAAGGAAGGCATGAGAATAAAGTAAATATTAAAGAGAAAATCGATGCAGTTATTAGCTCGAAGGAGGAGTCACAGCCGTCTAAGGTAGCAACAGGTGGAAGTACATTTAAAAATCCAAAAGACGTAAAGGCTTGGGAATTAATTAATTCTTCTGGTTTGAGTGGCTATAAAATTGGTGGAGCAATGATTTCACCAATTCATAACAATTTTTTTATTAATACAGGCAATGCATCAGCAAAAGATTTTGAAAAGCTTGGTGAATTTGTAATTCACGAGGTTGAAAAACATCACGGTATAAGGCTTGAATGGGAAATTCACCTTATAGGAGATAGTATTGATGAAATTTAATGGAAAGATTGCAGTTTTAAAGGGTGGTTTCTCAGATGAAAGAGCAATCAGTTTAAAAACAAGTGAAAATGTAGAGCAGGCCCTTAAAGAGTTGGGTTTCAAATATACTTCGATAGACTGTAAAGACGATTTTATTGAAAAATTAATTAGTTCTAATTTTGACTTATGTTTTAATGCTCTTCATGGTGAATTTGGTGAGGATGGTCAAATACAGGCGCTTCTTGAAGAAATTGGTATAAAATATACTCACTCAGGTATTTCATCATCAATTCTTGCAATGAATAAGGTATTTTCTAAAGAAATTTTTATAAGAAATAATGTGCCTACTCCTAAATATAAAATGCTAGATAAAGAAGACATTAATGAAAATGATATTTTAATCCCCTCTGTAATTAAACCAATAAATAATGGCTCAAGTGTTGGTGTATACATAATTTTAAGTGAATCAGATAAAACTAGTTTCTTAAATGATTTAAAAAATTGGAAATATGGAAAATATATAATGGTTGAAAAATATATTAAAGGCAGAGAGCTAACATGTGGGATTATAGATAACAAACCTACCGAAGTTATGGAAATTAAAGCCAAAAATATTTTTTATGATTATGAAACTAAATATACACAAGGTATGTCAGAATATGTTTTAGCTAATGATATCCCTCGCAAAACTTATACTAAAATCCAAGACTTAACTATGCGTTGCCATAACTTGCTTGGTTGTAAGGGCGTTACAAGAACAGATTTTCGTTTAGAAGAAGGTGAGATTCTTAGCCCTTATGTTTTAGAGTTAAATACAAACCCTGGTTTAACCAAAACATCATTAATTCCAAAATTAGCTGCCTTTCAAGATATTTCTTATAATAATTTAATTAATATAATCATTGAGGATGCAATATGTTAAAATTGAAAAGAAAAACATATTTTTTCTTTGTTATATTTTTGAGTATAATTACTTTTTTAATTTATTTATTCTTGTATGAAAATAATCCTGTAAATAATTATTATAACAATTTTTCAAATACATTTTTTAAACTTGAAAAATTAAAACTTGATGGAAGGGTAAGATCAAATAAGACGAAAATCTTATCTTCTTTATCTCTTGAACTCAACTCACCTATTCTTAAGATTAATTTAGAAAAAATAAAAAAAAATATTTTGTCAGTCCCTTGGATAAAAAGTGCAAAAGTAAGCAGAAAACTTCCAAATGAAATTCATATTTTTATTGAAGAGTATGAACCTGCTGCTATTTGGGAAAATAAAAATGAAGTTCTGATCCTTGATAAAGATGGATATCATATTGAAAAAATCCAAAAAAAAGATGCATATGATGATTTACTTTTTGTTTATGGTAATGAAGCGGATTTAAATCTCAGTAATTTTTTAAATGCTTTGGATGATTATCCTTCATTAAGAAGTAGGATTGATTATGCAACTTTTATTGGAAAAAGAAGATGGGATTTATATTTTAAAGAGGGTGTCTTAATTAAGTTACCCATGGGGGACGTAAATGATGCCTTACTTGAGCTCGATCAACATTTAAAAGATTATAACTTAATAGAAAAGGGTCACAAGAAAATTGATTTAAGAATAAAAGGTGAAATATCTACAGATAGAATTTTCAAAAGAAGTTAATGAAAAAAAATAGCAATCAAATAGATTTATTTTCAGCAGATAATAAGTCAAATCAATCAAAAAATATTTTGACAGCCATAGATATTGGATCAGATAAGATTGTTTGTTTTATTGCTAAAATTGATGAAATAACTAGAGAAAAGAGAGCATTAAGGGTTGTTGGGTCTGGATATTGCCAATCAAAAGGTATAAGGAACGGTAAAGTTATTGACCAAAAGGAGGCAGAAAAATCGATAAGGCTTGCCCTGGATAAAGCTGAAAAAGATGCAAATATTGAGATTAATAATGTTTATGTTTGTATTTCAGGTGATTTCCTAAAAAGTCATGTTTTAAAAGGTTCAATTAACATTCCGGAAAGAACGATTAAGCAAGAACATGTTGCTGAAGTTATTTCTATAACTAATAATAAATATACTCCAACTAACCAGAAAATAATTCATATTGTTCCTTCGAATTTTTTCGTAGATGGAACCAGAAATGTTACCGATCCGTCAGGTTTAGTAGCAGATAAACTTGGCGTAGAATTAAACTATATTACATCTGAAATTAATCCTCTTATTAACATAGAAAATATTATTAAAAAGATGCATTTAAAAATAGAAGGCTTTATTGCAAAGCCATATGCATCAGGTTTAGCCTGTTTACAGGAACATGAGCTAGATTTTGGTTCAGTTTGTATTGATATTGGTTGTGGCACCACATCAATATCGATATTTTTTGAGGGAACAATAGTCTATGCCAAAACTATAAATCTAGGAGGGTGGTACATAACTAACGATGTTGCTTTAGGATTGCATACATCTTTTGAACATGCTGAGGGAATTAAAAATTTATATGGTAATACAATTATGGGCGCTAATGACTCTGAACAATATTATGAAATCCCAAATGATAGTGAAAACACTATAAGGAGTAAATTTAAACTAAGTAATTTAGTCTCTATAATTAAATATAGGTATGAAGAAATACTAGAGAAAGCCGAAGAAGTAATTGAAAAATCTGGTTATTCTGAATATGCAAAAAGAAACATTATATTAACGGGTGGCACAGCAGGATTACCAGGAAGTATTGAATTAGCTCAAAGAGTTTTTGATACAAATGTTAGGATAGGTTTGCCTACTAAAATTGGCGGTTTGTCAGGTGAAATTGGTAGCCCTTCATTTTCTTCATGCTCAGGCGTATTAATACATTGTTTAAAAAAATCAAAAAAGAATCATGAAACAATTTCAATAAAAAGCAGTGAAAAGATTGGTAATTTCTTTAAAAATCTTATGGGTCAGGATTTTTAAACTCTCCAATTTCTTGTTAAAAACTTAGAATCAGTAGAAAAATTAACTAATTTGCTAAGGAGGTTGCTTTGTCAATTGAATTATCTGCGCCTGAGGTTGAAAAATTAAAGCCACGTCTTGCTCTTCTAGGTATTGGCGGCGGAGG
>Ga0208261_1000826_pt1 | contig 11584 bp, 8 predicted proteins | sample Knorr_S7_td_DCM__FD_185595 | JGI IMG/M metagenome (GOLD analysis project Ga0208261, IMG submission 185595) | Marine microbial communities from Southern Atlantic Ocean transect - Knorr_S7_td_DCM_ad_131m_LV_B (SPAdes) (version 3) | ecosystem: Environmental > Aquatic > Marine > Oceanic | place...
TTCAAATGTCATCCCAATCCTTTCTTCATTTGCAACTTTATCTAGCATCCAGGGTTCATCAACAATAAGCCATGCAATTCCAAGAATAAAAAAAAGATATCCTAATATAATAAGTGGTATTAGAAATAGTTTTTTGTTCATAAAGTTTTAAAATTATTAATTATTGATACCGCAAATACTCCTGCTGTTTCAGATCTAAGTCTATTTTTTCCAAAAGATATTTCTTTAATTTTCTCCTTATTTGCTTTAAATATTTCTTCTTCAGAGAAGCCTCCTTCAGGACCAATCATCACAACAATTTTGTTTTTACTGCCAATACTTTTTTTATTAAAGCTATTACTATTTTTTAAATGTGCAATTAGTTTGTAGTCTTTGTTAGACTTTAAAAAATCATCAAACGATATAATTGGATTAACCTTTGGTAAATAAAATTGATTAGACTGTTTCATTGAGCTTATCACGATTTTATTTAGTCTATTCATGTTAACCTTCTTCTTTTCAGAGAACTTAGTTATTAGTGGAGTAATCTCTGATATTCCAATTTCAGTTGATTTTTCAACAAACCATTCAAATCTAGATGGGTTTTTTAAAGGTGACATTGCTATATGAATTGAAACATCTTTTTTTCTATGTCTTACCTTGTTAATTATTTTAACCTTAATGTTTTTTCCAAGCCTAATTATTTCTCCCTTAATTTCTATACCTTCTCCATTAGTAACTCTAATAATATCTCCCACCTTTTTTCTTAATGACTTAGAGAGATGCTTACTATCGATCTCATCTAATATGATATCTGAATCAGACTTATTAAAATTTGAATAAAATAAATTCATTTGAAAGCTAATCTTGGAGATGCAACAGTATTATAATTTGAAAATAATCCACATGTATATTTTAAATATCCAACAATACCAATCATTGCTGCGTTATCAGTTGTATAAGATAATGGCGGAATAAATACTTCCCAATTGTTTTCTTTTGACTTTGATTCTAAAGAATTTTTTAGAAAGCTATTCGCTGAAACCCCTCCTCCTATGACGATTCTATTTATACTTTTCATTTTTGATGCATACTCAATCTTTAAGATCAAATTATCAATTAAATTTTTTTGAATGGAAGCGCATATATCAGCTTTGTATCTATCTATAAATTTAGAGTCCTTTTGAATTGAATTATTGATAAAATTCATAAAAGCTGTTTTAGTCCCACTATAACTAATGTTAAAACCTTCAACCTTAGGGATTGGAAAATCAAATTTATTAGAATCACCCTTTTTTGCTAGATTATCTATTTCTGGTCCTGCAGGATAATCAAGACCAATAATTTTTCCACATTTATCAAATGCTTCTCCAATGGCATCATCTAAAGTTTCACCAATAATTTGCATTTTTAAATGATCCTCAACAATAACTAATTGAGTGTGCCCACCTGATACAGTTATACCAAGAAATGGAAATTCAGGTTTTTCCATATCAGATTTAATATAATGTACTAATAAATGAGCTTGCATATGATTTACTTCTATAAAAGGTATACCAAGTGAAAGTCCAAGTGCTTTTGAAAATTCAGTTCCAACTAAGAGTGACCCCATTAATCCAGGCCCTTTAGTAAATGATATAGCAGATAACATTTTAGGGTTAACTTTTGCATCGGAAAGCGCTTGGTTAATTACCGGAATAATATTTGAAAGATGAGCTCTTGATGCAAGCTCAGGGACAACTCCACCATATTTTTTATGAATTTTTTGATTTGATATACAATTCGAAAGCACCTCATCATTCTTTAGAATTGCCGCAGCAGTATCATCACATGATGACTCAATTCCTAAAATATAGATATCTTCTTTTGACATTCTTATCTTTGTATAGTTTACAAAAGTAATTAAGAATTATTATTAAGGTTTATAAAAAAATATTAATTATTGTTTCAGTGATAATAGGATTAGTCATTTTATCACTAAGCGTTGCTATTCAAACAACTTCATTTCAGAATTATATAACTAAAAGACTGATTGAAGATATTAACGAATATGAGTTAAATAATAGTGAATATAAACTAGATATTTATGATTCATCCATTTCATTGAATGGAAAACTAGTTCTTAACTCTGTAGTTCTAGTTAATTCTAAATCAGACACTTTAGTTTCCTTAGATAAAGTTGAGTCAAGTTTTTTCCCTCTTTTCCAAAGAAAAAAACAATTTAAAGATTTAATAATTGAAGGTTTAAATATTGATGCCAGTATTTCAAATGATAATGAGAATATCTCGAAAATGGATTCTTCTTTTAAATTAGAGCAATTGTCAAACTCAATAGGTTTAGAGTCCCTGATAATCAGTGATTCTAATTTAGATTTCATTATTAATAACCAGCCATATATAGTTGATGAGCTTAATCTAAAATTTAAAGATATTTCTATTGATAATAATATTATTTCTCTTCATGTTGATGACTTGTCTGGACAGATAAATAAAAGTATAGATATTCAGGATTTTGAATCAGATATTATTATAGATAATCAGTCTATTGATATTTTAGGATATGAATTAATTATTCAAGATAATACCCTTAGTGGAGACTTAAAACTTGATTTAGATGATAATTCAAATATTAATAAAATTGAGGGTATTTTGAATGAATCAATAGTTGATCTAACTAAAATAAATGACTTTCAAGAAATACCAGAAAGTTTGAAAAACATTAAAACTACTCTTGAATTTTCTGGAAATAAAGAAAATATTGAAATAAACTCCTTCTCTATAAATTCTCAAGATTTTAAAGTTAATGGAAATGGTATTGTAGAGGGTTATAATGATCAAAATACAATAAATTTAAACCTTGAAATCGATCAGTTCAGTCCATCATTAAACAATATTATTAAGTTTGATTCTTCATTTCAATCCATAGAAATTATTGATAAACTTCTTTTTAAAGGAATTATTGGGTTTAATAATAATAAATTGGTGTTTGATCTTAATCATAATAATAGTTTAAGTCAAAATATTAAGTTTTTTGGAGATGTTGATTTTAGAGAAAAAATAAAATTCGAAGTTGAAATGATAACGGATCTTGATAATGATTCTATTATTATTTCAGATACGGGTTTTAATAAAATTAAATCTAAAATAAATATTAAAGGGAGCCTGGATGATAAACCTAGTGTAGAAAGATTCGATGGTAATATATTAATTGATAATAAGTCATCAATTGATTTTATTGGAGATATAAAAAACAATTATATCTCAAGTGATTTTAATATTATCAATAATGAAAGTGAAATTGAACTCAAACTTAATGGAAATATTAAAGATGGGGTATATAACATTTACTCTGAGGTTAATAATATTAACTCTAATGATATTATTAATTCAAAGAATCCATCAATGATATCATTTAATAGTGAAGTAAGCCTTAAAATAATAGAGTCCCTTAATTTTGAGTCAAATATATTTTTTACAGATATTCAAATTGTAAACTCTAATGATAAAATCCTACTAGGCTCCTTATCTGATTTAAATGATCAAGTTCAACAAGATCTTATTAATGATAATAGGCAATATGACTTTAAAATAAAGCGAATAGATGATGCTTATGAGGTGACTTCACTACTTGGGGATAAGATTAAGCTATCAGGAAACTACTATAACTTGGATAAACTTTTCCTTAATCTAAAAATACTTGATCTTAATCTAAATAACTTTTTCCCAAAGGATAAAAGAGAAATTATTTATGGAAAGTCTTTAATAGATATTTCTTTGGAAAGAGATGAAATAAATAGAAATTTTTCTTTTGAAGCCATAACAAAAGATATAAAAGTAAGGGATACTGAGTTAGGGGAGATGAAAATAAGTCTTTCTGGAAATACAGATTATAATTCATATGCTGTTAATATTAACCTATCCTCAAATAATGAGATTAATCTTGATGGAAGTGGTTCTATAATTGCTATTAATGAGAAACCAAATATTGACCTGGATCTGAATTTAAATGATTTTAATTTTTCATTTGTTGATCAAATTGGTAGGAATGTGCTCTCTGAAATAGATGGTTTTGCATCTGGAAACATAAATATTTGGGGAGAATTAGATAATATTCAACATAATGGAAACCTAATTTTAAATAATTCAAAGTTTTATATTCCTTATCTAAATGTAGATTATGCAATTTTAAATAATAGTGAACTAAATCTATATAATCAAATATTTGAGTTCAAGGATGTCAATTTGATAGACCCACTTTATAATACAAATGCTAATATTAGAGGGACAATATCACATTCTGATTTTAAAGATTGGGAACTTGATCTTGGTTTTAATTCAGATAAACTATTTGTTTTAAACAAGGAATTTAATCCTGAAGAATATTACCATGGGGTTGCTTTTATAGATGGTGAAATTGATTTAAATGGTCCTTCAAAAGAACTTGTTATTCAGGTTGACGCTAAAACCCAAGATGGAACGAAAATAAATATTCCAAGATCTCAAAACTTTAATATTGAAAGCTTTTCTTTTATAGAATTTATTGATAAGAAAACAATTAAGGACATAACAGATTTTCCAATTGATGAATCAATTATGGACAATAGAGGTTTAGAATTGTCCATTGATTTAGAAATTGATAATAATGCCGATATTGAGATTACAATTGATACTGAAAATGGAAGCTACCTTAGTGGTCAAGGGCTTGGTAACTTATTAATGGAAATTGATACAGATGGAAAGTTTAATATATACGGTGATTTTTCAACAACATCAGGAATATATAATTTTAAAAACTTAGGTCTTATTGATAAAAAATTTAATGTTAAATCTGGAGGAAGTATTGTTTGGGATGGTGATCCACTTCAAGCTCAAATGGATATAGAAGCTTTGTATGAAGTTCCAGGAGGATCTAACCCTGCTCTGCTTCTAGATAATCCAAACTTTAATAAAAAAATACCAACTGATGTTCAAATTAATTTAAAAGGAGATCTAGCAAAACCTGACAATCCTGATTTTGAAATATTCTTTCCAAATACTAGTAGTACTGTAACTTCAGAGATAAACTATAAATTAATTGATCCAGAGGTTAGACAACTTCAAGCAATATCTCTTTTATCTCAGGGAGTATTTATTAATGAAGTAAGTGTTTCAATTGAAGGGCTAACTAATAATATATATGAGAAAGTATCTGATGTATTTAGTGAAATTTTAGGAGGGGATCAGGGACCACTAAAAGTAGGTTTAAATTATTTGCAAGGGGATAAAAGCGAGATTCTGGATATAAAAACAGAAGATAGATTTGGAGTTACCTTGTCTACAAAAATTAGCGATAAAATTTTATTTAATGGAAAGATAGGTGTTCCAATTGGTGGTATTGAAGAAACTTTGATTATCGGAGATGTTGAAATTGAATTCCTACTTAATGATGATGGAACACTAAAAGCAAAGGTCTTCAATAGAGAAAATGAATTTAGATACATAGGAGATGAACTTGGATATACACAAGGAATGGGGTTGTCATATCAAGTTGATTTTGAGTCTTTTAGAGAAATTCTTTCAAAACTTGTCTCTCAGGATTAAAATAATTTACAAAACCTAAATAAATTATGAAGTATATTATAATATATATGGTTAAATTTGACAAATAAAAATAATGCCAAAAGAGATTAAAATAGTAGGTGTCTTAACTTCAGGAGGAGATGCTCCTGGAATGAATGCTGCTGTTAGAGCTGTAGTTAGAGCGTGTGAGTATAATGAGATTGGCTGTTATGGAATATATCAAGGTTACCATGGTCTTGTTAATGAGAATATAACAAAAATGTCAGCCAGAAGTGTAAAAAATATCATTAACAAAGGAGGTACTATTCTTAAATCTGCAAGATGTGAAGAATTTAGATCTAAAGAAGGAAGGGAAAAAGCTTTTGCTACAATAAAAAAGAATAATATTGACGCTTTAATTGTAATTGGAGGAAATGGTTCTCTTGAAGGGGCTGCCATATTTCAAAAAGAGTACGGAGTGCCATTTGTAGGAATCCCAGGAACTATAGATAATGATTTAGAGGGAACTAGAGCTACTTTAGGCTATGATACTGCCTTAAATACTGTAAGTGAGGCAATAGACAAGATTAGAGATACAGCGATTTCTCATAATAGGCTTTTCTTTGTTGAAGTTATGGGAAAGGGAACAGGCCATATTGCTTTAAATGCAGGTATCGGATCTGGTGCTGAAGAAATATTAATTCCTGAACATAATATGGGAATAGAAAGACTTCTTGATTCTTTAAGTAAAAGTGAAAAGTCAGGAAAAACCTCTTCAATTATTATAGTTACTGAAGGAGAAAAGATTGGTAAAAATGTATTTGAATATGCATCATATATTGAAAAGAATTTACCTGAATATGAGGTAAGAGTTACTGTTCTTGGGCATATTCAGAGAGGAGGTTCTCCATCTAGCTTTGATAGAGTTCTAGCTTCTAGAATGGGAGTTTATTCAGTAGACTGTTTAATCGAAGGTATAAGCAATGTAATGATAGGTATTAAAGATGATGAAATGGTATGTGTTAAAGTTGATAAAGCAATTAAAAGTAGAGGTGAGATTAACAAAAACCTGATAAGAGTTTTTGATATAATTTCAATTTAAATATTTAGTTATGTCAATAAAAATAGGTATTAATGGTTTTGGAAGAATTGGTAGATTAGTTTTTAGGTCTGCTATTGAGAATGATGATTTTGAAGTAATTTGTGTAAATGATCTCTTAGAGGTAGAGCACTTAGCATATTTATTAAAATATGATTCTGTTCATGGCACTTTTAACGGTTCAGTTGAGATAGTAAACGGGAATTTAATAGTCAACGGTAAAAATATAACTGTTTCATCTGAAAAGAATCCAGAATTAATCAAATGGGGAGATATGAGTGTTGATGTTGTGGCAGAGTGTACAGGTCTTTTTACTACAAAAGAAAAAGCAAGTCTTCATATAAATGGTGGATGCAAAAAGGTTGTTATATCGGCTCCAAGTTCAGATGTTCCAATGTTTGTAATGGGAGTAAATCATAACAATGTTAATGGGAATGATCTTGTTGTTTCAAATGCTTCATGCACAACTAATTGTTTAGCTCCCATAGCAAAGGTTTTAAATGATAATTTTCTGATTGAAGAGGGTTTAATGACTACTGTTCATGCTGTAACGGCAACACAGTTTACTGTTGATGGTCCTTCTAAAAAGGACTATAGAGGTGGAAGAAGCTCTCTTTTAAATATTATTCCAAGTTCTACAGGAGCTGCAAAAGCAGTAACGAAAGTAATTCCTTCTTTAGAGGGAAAGTTAACAGGTATGGCATTTAGAATCCCAACTGCTAATGTTTCAGTAGTTGATCTGACTGTACGTTTGAAAAAAGATACATCCTATGAAGAAATTAAAAAAGTAATGCTCCAAGCATCAAAAAACGAGCTAAAAGGTATATTGGGTTATTGTGATGAGCCTGTTGTTTCTCAAGATTTTATTGGAGATAAAAGAACTTCAATATTTGATGCCTCTGCTGGAATGGAGTTAAATTCAAATTTTTTTAAAATAATATCCTGGTATGATAATGAATGTGGTTATTCAAATAAACTACTTGATTTAGCAAAACATATTCATACAATATAATAGTATTAGATGATTTTAATAGTTGATAGTGGATCTACAAAAACTGATTGGATAGCAATAGATGATTTAGGTAATGAGTTATTCTCAACTAAAACACTCGGGCTAAATCCAACAATGTTATCTAATGAAATTTTGAGTGAAAGAATTAAAAATAACTTTGACATATATAATAATAGAGATAAAGTTTCAAAGATATATTTTTACAGTGCTGGGCTAGGGGTTGATTCAACAAAGCAAAGAATCTTAAAAGTATTTAAAACAATTTTTAAAAATTCTGATTTTGATGTAAAAGAAGATACCTATGCTGCAGTTTATTCTGTAGTAGACAATGGAACCCCTGCAATTGTTAATATTCTTGGAACGGGATCAAATTGTACATATTATGATGGAAATGATATTCTCCAGAAAGTTACTTCATTGGGTTTCATTCTTATGGATTATGCTAGTGGAAATTATTATGGAAAATATTTAATCAGAGCCTATTACTTTAATAAGATGTCTGAGGATTTACGAGAAGAGTTCGGTAAAAAGTTTGATTTATCTGCAAATTCAATTAAGGAAAATTTATATAGAAAAGAAAATCCGAATACATATTTAGCCACTTTTGCAAAATTTATGATTGATAATAAAAGTGATAGTTATTTTAAAGATATAATTGAAAAGGGTATAAGAAGGTTTATCGAGTATCAAATAATGCAATTTGATGATTATAAATCAGTAGATATCCATTATGTTGGTTCTATTGGACATTATTTAAAAGAGGATATTATAAAAGTAGGGAAAGAGTATAATTTAAAGACTTCAAAGTTTGTAAAAAAACCTATAGAAGGACTTGTAGATTATCATAAAAAACTCTTGATAAAAAATTAGTCAGCTGCAATCATTGATATTTCGATATTTACCTCTTTTGGTAATGTTTTAACTGCAACAGTTTCTCTTGCAGGTTCTTCGCCATCTTTAAGATAACTTCCATAGATACCATTAATCTCTTTAAAGTAAGACATGTCACTTAAAAATATTGTTGTTTTAACAACATTAGTGAAATCCATTCCAGCTTCTTCTAAAATAGCAGATAAATTTTTCATCACTTGATGTGTCTCATCTGTTATTGAAGATTTTATTAATTCATTGTTATTGTTTGGGTCCATTGCTACCTGTCCAGAAATAAAAAGCATATTATCAATTTTTATAGCCTGATTATAAGGACCAATAGGAGCAGGTGCATTCTTTGTATTTATTATTGTTTTTTTCATAGTTTAATTTTTAAAGTGTTCTTTCGGGTTCGGATCTTTTTTCATATTTCAAGTCACTTAATAATCCGGATTTAATTCCAATAAAGAAATTCCATGATGCCCTCGGACTAAATGGAACCCAGCTAAAATCGAGTCTCCATGATTTTAAATCTCTATCAAATCTTAATTGAGTATAAGTAAAACCTTTTTGTTTAAAGTCATAACCAGTTGAAGCACCTACCCTCCATTTCGGAGTAAGGGTAACATTTGAAGAAATCATTAATGAATTTGTCGAGAAGTCATTCTGCCCTCTAGTATTCGCGTAAGTTAAAGAATATGCTAGGTTAAGGTCCCATGGAACAGAATACCTATAATTTGTAAGATCTATAGGTTCCTCTTCCTCAGGATTTTCAAATTGTGTTCTATCTGAAAAGTCTTGAGCTATCCCAAAAAGATCATCTGCTCTTCCACCTCCTGAGGTTGATTCATCAATTTCGTCTTGGTTGACTGATTTTCTAAATGTATTATTATCTATTTGATATTGAGCTGATACATTAGCGCTAGTAAGCCTTAAGAGTCCTCCGCCATTTTTTATATTAAAAGTATTTATCCTATTATTATTCTCATCTAAGGCATATGCATCAAAAGTTGCCCCTGTATTAAATTTCATTTTTTTAAAAAGAGTAAAACCAGTTCTCAGTCTTATTGGAGATAAGTTAAATTCTTCAGCAGCTATATTATAAGATGTTGAAATATTTAAATTATCTAAAAGTTTAATTTTTTCAAGTTCTGTCTTTGTTGAATCTTTAGGCTTAACTTTAGCCTCAAATGTATTCTCAATACTAAAAGATATGTTGCTCCCAAAAGAATTCCTAGGTGTACCATATAAACCGTCTTGAAACCTAGTGTATTCAGCTGTATTGCCTTCAGCATCAATTATATACGTGTCATAGAACTGTTCAAAGCTTGGACTGTTTGAATAAGAAATATTTGGTTTGATTGTGTGTCGTATTGATTGAATTCTATTTTCAGGTTTAAAATTGACAGTCCCATAAATAGTAGTACCAACACTAGCGCTATAATTATACTGATTGAATCTATCAAAACCTTTCACCTCTTCCATTACTACTCCATCCTTTTGATTAAAATCATAATACTTTTTTGTTTTAAGCGCCCACACATCATTATAATTTCCGCCTAATGATACACTGAAATGTTTGAATAACTTAAAGTTAGTTGTGATAGGAATGGAGTGTGTCATTCCATTTTTTGCGTTTTCGAACATACCCTTTTTAAATAAAAGGCTATCAGCAAGAATTACTCTATTCTCTGCTTTAGCTGAATACTGAATATTTATATTCTGAAAAAGACCCTTCTTAGATCCACCTTCTTTTGCCAAGGGATAGAATCTAGCAGTATTTAATGTAAATGTAGGAAGGGTTAGATTTACCTCTTTTGATTGAGTATTCTGAGACATTGATGCATTCATGGAAAGTCTTATTCCTGCTTTTCCAGGGATGGTTTTTGAATAATTTATTGATGAACTCAAGTTATTATTTAAGAAATTTGGAGTATTTAATTGGTTAACAGATTCCCTAAAATAATCGCTACTTCCAAAATTTACAGATGCAGAAAGAGATGAATAAGGCGATGATTTGGAATCCTTAGAGTGGGTCCACCTAATATTATATATTGTAGACTTTGAATATTCAGGAAGCCCACGCTCACCATCAATTAAATTTTCATATCTAATATTGAAGTTTCCAGAATATTTATATCTTTTTTTATATTGAGAGCTAATATTTATTCCATAACTACCATTTGTATAGTAATCACCAAGTATAGTCATATCAATATATTCAGAAATTGGGAGATAGTAGCCACCGTTTTGAAATGAGTATCCTCGCTTATTGCTTTCATTTATATTTGGAATAATAAAACCTCCTTCTTCTTTTGTTTCTTGTGATGGAAAATATGCAAATGGGAGCCCAATAGGAGTTGGGACATCAGCTATATAAAGATTGGTAAAACCAGTAATAATTTTACCTCCAGGAACGAGTTTCCCTTTTCTGATTCTAAAATAGTAATCAGCATCTTCAGTTTCCCCGCCCTCTAGATTACCTCCTGTTGTCACTTTACCATCTTTTAAAAAATAAACTGAATCATTTTGTTTTTTTGTTAGAGAGGAAAGTATATTCATTCCATTTTCTGCAGATTTAGAATTCCATATTAGTGCTTTTTGATTATCAAAATTATATTTAATCGAGTCTGGATTAACTGTATTACCTCCTTGTATAAAAACTGGGTACTGTGATAAATCTCCATTTTCATCGACTATTCGTCCAGCGTATACTTCATTTTTTTTATAATCTAAAATGATCAGACCAGAGGTTAATTCAATATCACCATAAATTATTTTAGCATTATTGTAAAGACTTATCTTATTGTCCTTTTGGTTTATAATAATAGAATCACTTGCATCGTATTTTACATCGTTTAGTAATAATGGTTGCTTAACACTTTTATTAACAATTAAGGTATCTTTTGATTCGTCTATATTATTTTCCTGAGATAAAGCGACAGATAACGATAGAATAGAGATTAATGTCGACTTAAGTAATGTTCTTTTTCTCAAAATAATATTGTGAATTATTAAATTTGAAAATATAATTTTCAATCAAAATTAATCATAATTTTGCTTATGATAATCAATTTGATGACTGT
>Ga0208261_1000827_pt1 | contig 11584 bp, 9 predicted proteins | sample Knorr_S7_td_DCM__FD_185595 | JGI IMG/M metagenome (GOLD analysis project Ga0208261, IMG submission 185595) | Marine microbial communities from Southern Atlantic Ocean transect - Knorr_S7_td_DCM_ad_131m_LV_B (SPAdes) (version 3) | ecosystem: Environmental > Aquatic > Marine > Oceanic | place...
TATAATCTTGTTGCTTCATTTGGAAAAATTAAAATTTGTTTGATGTCATCACGAGTCCTAGGAATAAATTCTAATGAAGAAAAGCTAGCTTTATCAATCTTATTAAAGCGCTCAATACTCTCTGATACATCTAGAAAATTTCTGATACTTGAATCTGAATCAATGTATGGAGCAGAATCAATTGTTATGATATCTCTAGAGCCATTAAACCAAGCATCTTTAAATATTTTTTCAGAATCTATATCACCAGTACTATCACTAATTATTCCAACTCTACTTACTTCATTTGAATCAAGGTATTTATTTAATGCATTCAACTGCGGACTCCTTCCCAATGTAATATAAAGGTTTTGATTAGCTTCATTCAGAAACAAAGCTCTATCCTTCTGTATTAAGCCATCTATTTTTCTTGCTAACTCTCTACTTAATGGGCCAATAAGAAAATTCTCTCTTATCTTATTAGCATCTATCTCCTCTTGAAGTATAAATTCAATATCATTCTCTATGCCTTGTTCTTTGATAGCGTAAATCATGCCAATCTGAAAGAAATTATTAAATTCTGAAAATCTTTTGAAATCGGGCAAAGCAACTATATAAGAACCATCAAAATTGGCCCGGTTTGGTGCAAGATCTATATTTGTTATATTCTCAAACCCAAAAGCATTGGCATCAGAATCAATAAATTTTTTTTTATCTGACTGATTAGAAATAGATGAACAACTGGTAATAATTAAAATATAAAATATAACTGAGACAATTCTTAATAACATGAACTTTTATATTATACCTTCTCCTATTGGCAATCTTGATGATATTACTTTTAGATCGGTCCAGGTTTTAAAGGAAGTAGACCTTTTAATCGTAGAAAATTTGAAGAAAGCTAAAATTATTTTGAAACATTATGATATAAAGCCCAATAATATCCTCGTCTACAATGATAAATCTACTGAGAAAGATAGAAAAAAGATAATTAGTCTACTAAAGAAAATATCTTCAGGAGGCATTATGTCTGAAGCTGGCACGCCATTAATTTCTGATCCTGGCTTTAAATTGATAACTGATTTAATTAGTTTAAAAATAAAAATTATTCCACTTCCAGGTGCTACTTCAGTAATTAGCTCTCTAGTTGCTAGCGGTTTACCAACAAATCACTTTCAATTCATAGGGTTCTTTCCAAAGGTTAAAAAAGATGCTGAATCGTTATGTAGTAGTCTTTTAAAGTTCGATGGAACAACGATAATTTTTGAATCCCCAAAAAGAATAATAAATACTCTTAATTTTCTGGGTCAGAAGCTTGGAGATCTAGCTGAAGTTTGTGTCGCAAAAGAAATAACAAAAATACATGAAAGCTTCTTTAGAGGAACCCCAAAAAAAATTGAAAAGTTTTTGCTAGAGAATAAAAATTTAGTAAAAGGAGAGTTTGTTATTCTTATCAAAGTTACAAATATAGATGAATCATTTATATTGGCAGATAGGATCTATAATCAATTATCATCCAAACTTTCACTAAAAGATGTTTCAAAAGTAGTTTCTGAAATTACGGGCATTAATAAAAATAAAATTTATAAAAGATTTTTATCTTTTTCTAAAAACTCCTGATATTATATGTGGCTGAGTTGGTCGAGCTATCGCTTAATTAATTAAGAGGAAAGTCCGGACTTCAAAGAGTAAAGTGCCAGTTAACGACTGGGAGACGTGAGTCTACGGCTAGTGCCACAGAAAATATACCGCCATTATTGGTAAGGGTGAAAAGGTAAGGTAAGAGCTTACCGCCTAATTAAAATTAGGGCATGGTAAACCCCACTTGAAGCAATGCCAAATAGAGATTAAATTGCGTTGCTCGCGCATAATCTGGGTAGGCAGCATGAATGTTTTGGTAACAGAGCATCTAGATAAATGATAGCTGTTAACAGAATCCGGCTTATAGACCAACTCAAACCTCTCATATAAAATTCTCTTATGACTTGGGAAATTTTAGATTCTGATTATGAGCAAGCAAAGATAACAGTTCTTGGAATTGGAGGCGGCGGCGGCAATAGCATAAGCCATATGATTAATTCAGGAATCAAGGGCGTTAACTTTATATGTGCGAATACAGATGCCCAAGATCTAAGCAAAATACATAGCGCTAAAAAGATAATACTAGGTGAAGAATTAACTAAAGGACTTGGCGCTGGTAATGACCCAGAGAAGGGTAGAGCCGCAACTGAGCTAAGCATAGAAGAAATAAAGAAACATCTTGAAAATACTGAAATGTTATTTCTTACAGCAGGTATGGGCGGTGGTACTGGTACAGGCGGAGCACCTATAATTGCAAAATTAGCAAGAGATATGGGCATACTGACTGTTGGTGTAGTGACGACACCTTTTAAACATGAAGGTGCAAAAAGAGCTAACCAAGCTAAAGTTGGAATCTCAGATCTCATAGATAATGTCGATTCATTAATTGAAATAGATAATGAAAAAATTTTTCAAGCATTTCCTGAAGATTCTGATTTATTAGAAGGATTCGATGCAGTGGATGACGTATTAACCAATGCATTAAAAAGTGTTACTAATGTAATTTTGACTGATACGGCTAGAATGAATATAGATTTTGCAGATGTTAAGGCTGCCATGTCTCATAAAGGAATGGCTATTATGTGTTATGGCACTGCAGCTGGACCAAACAGGGCTGCAGAGGCTGTTAATAATGCCTTAAATAATCCATTTTTTGATCAAGCTGATATGAGGAATGCAAAAGGCTTAATTGTAAATGTCTGTGCTTCAAGTTTAGAAAAAGAAGAGCTACTTGAAATAATGAATCATGCTCAAAATATTGGCAAGGATAATATCGAAGCAATATCAGGATTAATGATAGACGCATCATATGGAGATGAAATATCAGTAACAATCATAGCCACTGGACTTAGAAGGTTTAATCTTGATGAATTTAGACCTTCATACATACCTACACCTTCAATGAGCCCACTGAATGGAAATGCAAATTCAAATTCTGACGGCTATGTAAATTTAAATAATTTAAAAAAAATTGATATTAAAGAAACTCTTAGGAGATTAAAGGATTAAACATTACCCTGTTTTACTCAAAGAATCAGTTGACCATCTTGTAACAGATAGAAATGGTATATACATAGATTGTACTTTTGGCAGAGGCGGACATAGCAAAGAAATACTTAATAGAATAAGTAAAAGTGCAAAATTATATTCTTTTGATCTTGATCCGGATGCATTGATAGCATCAAAAGAAATTAAATATGGAAATTTCAATTTCATTCATGATAATTTCCGTAATTTAGATCGTTATTTTGATAATAGCTCAATTTCAGGAGCAATAATTGATTGTGGTCTTTCATCGCCTCAACTTGACAGCCCTGATAGAGGATTTAGCTTTCAAAAAAAGGGGCCTTTGGACATGAGATTCAATAATCAGTCAGGCATGACATGTTCAGATATAGTCAATAAATATAAAGAAGAAGAAATAAGTCATATATTATGGGCTTATGGTGAAGAAGAGGAATCCAGAAGAATCGCTAAAGCAATAGTCGAAAGAAGATCAGATAAGCCCTTCACAAATACACTCGATTTATCGGACCTAATTAAAAGAATTAAAAAAATAAGAACAAAGAAACATGCAGCAACAAAATCGTTCCAAGCTTTAAGAATTGCCGTAAATAATGAAGTTCACAATCTTGAAGAATGTCTTCAAGAGCTCAAGAAAAAAATCATTAAAGGTGGAAAAATTGTGGTTATTTCTTTTCATTCGTTAGAAGATAGGCTTGTAAAAAATGCATTCAAAGAAAAGATAAATATTCATGAAAAACGAATACCCATAATAGAGGAAGAAAAAAATCTTACATATAGAACTCATAAGCTTATATACCCTACTAAGGATGAAGTTAAAATGAATATAAGATCAAGAAGTGCAAAAATGAGAGTAATCGAAAAATTATGAAATTATTAGATTTTTTTCTATTAAGTTTGTTAGTGTTAGTGACTTGCCTTGCTCTAGTGAAAGTAAATCTTGTTTTTGAATACAAAAGAAATTTTGAGCATTTAGATAAAGTCCATCAAAAAATCTCATCTTTAGAGAATCAGAATACAAAACTAAATCTTGAAATATCTTTAATAAAATCATCACCTTTTATATATGAAAGGGCGTTAGATCTAGGAATGAAAGAGCCTGAAATTGAGGAATAATGGTAAAACTCAGAATTATTTTTTTAATCTTTTTAATCCTATTATTATTGCCAATCTTCAGGTATTACGAGCTTAGTAAAGATAGAGAACTTTTTGTTTCTAAAGGCACAAATCAGAGCACGGTTACAGAAATTAATTTTTTGCCTAGAGGCAAGATTGTTGATAGAAATGACAATCAATTAGCCCTCGACATAGTTCGGCAAACATTACTTTTTAGCAATGAAACACAAAAAGAGACAGTTTTTAAACTTGCTAAAGCTGAAGGAATCCCCATCTTTTTGAACTCTAACAGAAGACTTTGGTTTGAAAATGAAATTGATGTAGATTTTTTAAAAAAAGCTAAACTCGCATGTAATTGTTCTTTAATTCAAGAACCAAGATCAAGAAGATATTATCCTTATGGTTCTATCGCAAGTACAGTAATAGGATTTTCAGGAACTGATGGAGGTCTTGAAGGTGTTGAAAAAGTTTTTGAAAATGAAATATCAAAAAGCGAATCATCTCAATCTTTTTTGCGCAATAGACGTGGTGAAAAAATTTTTGGTGACTTAACTAGTTTCAATTTATCCAATGAGCAAAAAAGTTTAAAGCTTACATTAGATATTACTCTCCAATACAAATTATTTGATGAGCTAAAAAATGCAATTTCTTCAAATGATGCAAAAGGAGGGTATGCATTATTAATGGATGCTAAATCTGGTGATATTTTAGCTATGGCAAGCTATCCCACATTCAACCCTAATGATTCTTCAAGAGTTATCGAAAAAAATAGATTAATTGATGATTTTTATGAACCGGGATCTTTAATAAAACCATTTACTGTAGCAGGAGCTTTGCAGCTCAAGCTAATAGAAAAAGATACCGAGTTAGATACCAATCCGGGGTGTATAACACTTTCTAAATATAAAAGATGTGAAGCTGGAGGTAAGAATTTCGGAAAAATATATTCACATGAAGTCATCTCTAATTCTTCACAAGTTGGTACAGCAATGATTGCTATTAAATTTTCAGACCAACTTTTAAGAGACAATTTAAGTCAATTTGGTTTTGGAGAGCATTTAAATATGAATTGGACTACCAGTTATCCAGGCTTAATTCTTGATAGACCTAAATTGTATGAAATTGATAAAGCCTCTTTAGGTTATGGATATAGCATGGCTGCAAATTCTTTACAGATAGCTAGAGCATATAGCGTGTTTGCAAATAAAGGTTATATGATTGAACCAAAAATTAAATTTGATGAAGAAGTAGTGCAAAAAAAAGTCTTAGACGAAGATATTGCAATATTTATTCTAGATGCTTTAAGGGATGTTATTCTTAATGGAACAGCAAAAAACTTGAAAAATACATCTGTAAGCTTAGCAGGAAAAACAGGTACAGCTGAAAAATATATTGAAGGAGTTGGCCGAGCAAAAGATGGAAGATACTTATCAAGTTTTGCATCTATTTTTCCATATGAAGATCCAAAATTTATAATGGTCGTTACCATTGATGAGCCTGATCCTAATAATTATTTTGGTGCAGATGTTGCAGCTCCAGTTGTTGCAAAAATGTCTGAATTTATGAAGAGGTTAAAACTTTTATGATTAATCCTTTAGATAATATGAATTTTGAGAAGAGAAACTTCGTTTCTCATTCAAAATACATAAAAGATGATGATATTTTTATTTCTTTAAAAAATGGGATTAAGTATCTCAGTCAAGAAGATATCAATAAGCTTTCCTTAATTCTGGTAGACAGCAAATTTGAGCAACATAATAATCCAAAGATCTTAAAAATAAATAATCTTGAACAAAACTATCTCAAGTGGATTGATGAAATTTATGATATTCAACAAAAAATGTTTAAAAATTTTTTTGTTACAGGAACAAATGGAAAGACTACTACAATAGAGCTACTTAGCCAGGCTTTTTCATTTAACTCCATCCCTAATTCTACAATTGGCACCCTTGGAACATACTTGAATGGAAATAAGTACTTCAGTAATAATTTAACAACTGAGGAGCCGTTATTTGTAAGATCAGTAATGCGTAAATGCGCTGAAAACAATATCAAGAATATATTTATTGAGGCATCATCAATAGGGTTACATCAGAATAGACTTAAAGGTTTGACTATTGAGCATGCAGCATTAACTAATATTTCAAGAGATCATCTTGATTATCATAAAAGTTTTGATGAGTATTTATCATCAAAGCTTAAACTAGCTGAAAATACTACTCTTAAAACATTATCTTATAATTTAGACGAAGAGCACTTCTCAAACATAGAGACTGCATTTAAGGGCGAAAAAATTTACTCAGTATCTAATAAACAAAAGAATGCTGATATTTACTTCGAAATTAAAGAATTTAAAGAAAATGGCAGAATAAATTTTTCTGCAAAAACTCCATGGGGCGAGTTTAATTCAAGCCCTAAACTACATGCAGAATATAATATATATAATTTGCTTCTTTCATTACCTTACTACTTTTTCATAACTTCAAATTGCACAGAATTTTTTTCTGCTGCAGAAGAAATGACATTACCTAATGGAAGACTTCAAAAAATTCCTAATGAAAATATATTTATTGATTTTGCTCATTCGCCAGATGCTCTAGATGCAGTCTGCTCTCAACTTAAACGAAAAAATTATAAAGGATTAAAGTTAGTTTTTGGCGCTGGAGGAGATAGAGATCAAGGGAAAAGAGAACTAATGGGAAATATTGCTCAAAAATACGCAAAAAAGATTTATATTACATCTGATAATCCAAGATTTGAGAAACCTGAAGAAATTATAGAGATGATTGCAGGAGGAATTTCTGATAAAGAAAAAGTGGTTATTGAACAAGATAGAGCAGAAGCAATAAACATGGCAATTAATGAATTAAAAAAAGATGAAATTCTTTTGATAACAGGAAAAGGCCATGAAGAATATCAGATTATAGGCGATGATAAGAAACCATTCTCAGACTATGAGGAGATTTTGAAGTGTATAAAGTAAATGGGCTAGAAAAACTAAGCGATTATGCAAAAGCATTAGACATAACTGGCCCTGATGAAGATTGTGATATTGAATCTATAAAATTTGATTCAAAAGACTCCAAGAGCAACGACATATTTATACCTATAAAAGGGCAAAAATTTAATGGAGAAGATTTTACCGAGTCAGCTTTAGGCAATGGCGCTGCTGTAATTACGGAAAAAAACTTAAATGGCTTAACTCTTAAAGTTAAAAATGTTTATGAATGTTTATTGAAGTTAGCAAAAATAAATTTAGAAAATATTAGACCAAAAATTATTTTTATTACAGGAAGTTATGGAAAAACGACCATCAAAGATATGTTAAAGCATCATCTTGGTAATCAATGCCACTGCAGCAAAGATAATGAAAATAATGAATTTGGTATACCATTTACAATTTTAAGTATGCCAGCAAATACAAAGTTCTTGGTTGTTGAATGCGGAGCAAGAAAAAAGAATGATTTTGATTTAATTTCTCAGAAGCTATTCTGCGATATTTTTATAGTAACGAGCATAGCAAGTAATCACCTAGAATCTTTTGGCGATTTAGATAGCATTACGAATACAAAACTTAAACTAAAAAACTGTTTAGTTAAAAAAGATAATTTTATTGATGGACGGAAAATAGCTGAGGGTAATTTTAAATTACATAATCAAAAAATTGTCGATATGACTATGGGTTTTTTAGGTTTTACAGATTCTCTAAATCATGATTCATTTAAACCTACGAAAGGAAGAGGAAATAGAATTAGTAAATCTAATGGAGAAATAATTGATCAGACTTATAATGCACATCCAAAAACTATTTATGAGACTGTTGCTATGGAGGACCCAAGTAAAACTACTTTAATATTGGGAGATATGGCCGAGCTTGGTAAAGACGAACTTAGCATTCATATAGATGTGCTTATAAAACTTAAAAAATACAAAATTTTCGTAACGGGAAATTTATTCAAAAAAGCCCTCAAACAAGCAAAAACTTTAAATGTTTCTTATTTTCATGGTTTAGAAGATTTTCCAAAACAAACCTTAGTTAAAAAATTAGATGCAGGAGAAAATTTATATTTTAAAGGTTCAAGGTCTAGTAAAATGGAGCAATATTTAAACTTGATAACTGATGATTGATATTTTGTTAAATTTCCTTCCAGAAAAATCGAACTTTATAAATCTATTCTCCTATCTAACAACTAGGACTATTTTGGCAACTTTGACTGGACTAATGATGGTTCTTTTTCTTGGAGAAACATTTATTAAAAGAATCAGATCACTTCAATTTCAACAATCCATTGGCGATCGAGGCCCAGACAGCCATAAGACTAAAGATGGTACACCGACTATGGGGGGCTTACTAATAATTGGAAGTGTTATTTTATCTGGTTTTTTATGGGGCGATTTAACAAATAAATATCTTTTAATATCCATCTTCTGTTTATTTATGTTTGCTTTGATAGGTTTTGTAGATGATTACAATAAGATAAAACAAAAAAACCAAGAAGGCATGTCTGGAATATCTAAAATTTTCTGGCAATTTATCTGTGCATGCATCATATCAGTTGTTTTGTATACCACGGCAGAAAATAAATCAGAGATATCTTATATAGTGCCCTTTTTTAAAGAGGTCGTTCTAGATTTTGGAGCTTGGTTCATATTTATTTCTATTTTTATAATTATTGGAAGTTCTAATGCAGTTAATTTAACTGATGGCTTAGATGGTCTTGCTATATTGCCAGTGATAATAATAACTGCAGCACTTGGTGTAATTGCTTGGGCTTCTGGAAATTCAATTGCTGCTGATTATCTCTATATTCCGCATATTGTAGGCACAGGAGAACTATTAGTTCTCTGCGGCGCAATGATTGGTGCAGGAATAGGGTTTCTATGGTTTAACACTTATCCTGCTCAGATATTTATGGGTGATGTTGGGTCTCTTTCAATGGGAGCATTTATAGCACTTGTTGCAATAATCGTTAGACATGAAATAGTCTTCGCGGTAATGGCAATGGTCTTCGTAATGGAAGCAATGAGTGTTATTTTACAGGTCACTTCATTTAAGTTGAGAAAGAAAAGAATATTTAGAATGGCTCCTATTCATCATCATTTTGAACTCATGGGCTGGAAAGAACCTAAAATAATTGTCAGGTTTTGGATACTAACCTTTATTTTTGTTTTAATTGGCCTATCTCTGTTGAAGATTAGATAATGAAATCATTAATCTTTGGTTATGGACAGACAGGCAAATCTTTCGAAAGATATTTAAAAAATAAGAATATAATTTTTGATATTTACGATGATGATACAAATAAATTACCAAAAGCTTATCAAGGAAAAAAAATACAACCATCATTTAATTCTCTAAAAAATTATAAAGATATTTATATTTCTCCAGGAATAAAGTTACAAAATTATTTAACTAAAGATGAGATCACTAATCTAAATCTAAAGAGCGATTTAGATATATTTTTCTTAGAGCACAATTCATTTAAAGTTGGAATTACAGGCACAAATGGAAAGAGCACATTAGTACATTTTTTAGAGCAAGCCTTAAATTACTCCAGTTCAGCTATAGCTCTAGGTAATATTGGTAATCCAGTATTAGAAAATCTTGATCACCAAAAAAAATATAGCGTTATTGAAGCTTCAAGTTATCAATTGGAAAAAATGGAAAGCAATTTTTTTGATTTAGCTATTATCACTAACATTGAACACGATCATATTCGATTTCATGGAACTTTTAAGAGGTATAAAGAAGCAAAGCTTAAAATATGCAGGGATAAAATAAAGACCATCTTCTGTGATGGCCATGATTATGAAACCATTGCCAAGAAAATTGCTAAAGATCTAGAACCTAATTCAAACTACGATGACCTAAAATTATCTCCACTCCCGCATAGGCTTGAAGAGTTTGCAGGAAGATTTATAGATGATTCTAAATCAACAAATTCCTCTTCGTTGAAGCATGCAATATCAAAGTTAGAATTTTCAGGAGTACTAATTGTTTGTGGTGATCCAGGTAAAGAATGCTTGAATGAAATAATTATTAAAGGGCCAAAAAAGGTTTATATTTTTGGCAACCATAGAAAAGATCTTCTGAAGATCATGAATCATGAAAATATTAAAGATTTTGCCACTCTTGATGAAGTTCTTAAAGACTTAAAAGATATAAATGATTCTTCAAAAATTTTATTTTCACCCGGCAACCCTAGTGGAAAGGATTTTCAGAATTTTAGCGAGAGAGGCCAATACTTTAAAAATAAAGTATTAAAATATTTTGGTGAATAAAAAAGAGAGTCTTTTAGATAAATCTTTATTAATACCATTTGCGATACTTACAGCTATAAGTATCGTTTTTATATATTCATCCTCTAGTGTTGTAGCTGACGCAGATTTTGGCAATCAATATTTTTATCTACAAAGACAATTAGTAGCTCTATCTATAGGGTTATTTGCAGGAGCAATATTTTTATTTATTCCAATATCTTTTTATAGAGAGAATGGGCTATTACTTATATTAATATCAGCATTTTTACTTTCTTTAGTATTTATTCCGGGGATCGGTGTTGAAAAAAATGGAAGCCTAAGATGGATTAACATAGGCTTTAATATTCAACCTTCAGAAATTGCAAAAATTTTTGTTCCTATTTATCTTTGCGGATATTGTCTAAGAAGGAAAGATCAACTAGAAACTTCTTGGTGGGGCTTTGTTAAGCCATTAATTCTTACGTCAATTATAAGTGTATTGCTTTTACTTGAAATGGATCTTGGCGCAACTGTTGTTATATTCGCTATAGGTATATTAATTTTATTTATAGGAGGGGCAAAATTTAACCAGCTTCTCATATTATTTCTAGTATTTATTTCAATTGTCATTTTAATTGCTTACTTCAATGAGGAGAGATGGAGCAGAGTTGTAAGCTTCTCTAATCCTTGGGACGATGTAGGAGGAACAGACTATCAACTAATAAATGCTTTAGTTGCTTCAGTGCAAGGCGGTTTTTCTGGACTAGGTATAGGGGAAAGTACTCAAAAATATTACTTTCTGCCTGAATCACATACTGATTTTATATTTTCAATTTTTGTTGAGGAGACTGGGGTAATTGGCATGACATTATTGTTTAGTTGTTATTTAGTTATTCTATGGAGGTTATTCAAACTTGCTGACAGTGCTATGAAAAAGAACTTCTTTTTTAACAGTCTTTTAATATCTTTTTTTGCTTTATTATTCTTCATGCAAACTTCTTTAAATATTTTCGTAAATTTAGGCTTAATCCCAACAAAAGGACTGGCATTGCCATTTATAAGTTATGGGCGCAGCAGTGTTATTATGAATTTTGTAGCTTTAGCTATCACATTAAGAGCTAGCTGGGAATTTAGGAATAATATT
>Ga0208261_1000828_pt1 | contig 11582 bp, 11 predicted proteins | sample Knorr_S7_td_DCM__FD_185595 | JGI IMG/M metagenome (GOLD analysis project Ga0208261, IMG submission 185595) | Marine microbial communities from Southern Atlantic Ocean transect - Knorr_S7_td_DCM_ad_131m_LV_B (SPAdes) (version 3) | ecosystem: Environmental > Aquatic > Marine > Oceanic | place...
ACGCGTGAAAAATTATCGTTCTTCATCTCCTCAGCGAGGAGTTTCCGACCTGTTGGGTTAATCCGCTCGCCGATCATCACAAAAGGGCGCTCAAAGCCGATTACCACTTCTTTAGAGCCGGAGGATATGACCGTATCTGTCACGTTTGGTCCCTTTCTTGGCGCCCGCTAATCAGGGGCCTTTCCTGTGTATTTGTAGAGTCAGCGAAATCCTGGCCTAAGCCGCCGTTGCTCACCAACCGTTCGAGTGCGTCGCGGTCGTAGCGGTCTTCTAGGGATCTAGCGAGAGCGACCAACTCCGTTTCTAGATCTCCGGACAGCGGCTCGGGGTGACGTCTCCACTCCTGCACATACGCCGACGTTTCCGTTAGCCCTGCGACCGTGGCGGCTCGGTCGATTGCATGTTGGAACCGGTCCGACAAGAGCAATTTTTCGCGCTGATCTCCACTCTCGGCGGTCACTTGTGCCGGGATATCTCGCCAAAAGATGACCATCAACTCACTCTTACGACGCCGTCGATTGCTCATCGGATCTACTCTGACTTACTCGCTGGCAGCGTTCCCGGCGGCATCGGACTTGGTCCAGCTATTTCTAGGGCGCCTGCCAATTGACCGTACCCTGTGGCTTCAATCACAAGCGGCAGTCCGAGCCGATCGGCGGCATGATGTGCAGCTGCTACTAGTTCTGGTTCTGCTACTTGGGCTAAATACAGAACTCTTTCGTAATTGCCAAAATAAAGATCGAGCAGTTCGGGATGATGGTCGATACCCAAGACCTGAAAGACCAAACGGTCGAAATGCTTAGCTAGGTAGTCGGTTAGGTAAAAAGTCGCGGGGTTCTCTGCATGGAGCTTCTCGAAACAGCCCGGAGGTAAGTAGAACTCGTAGCAATGCGATCCGGGCAGTCGCTCAATTTGGTACTCGTCGCACAAGGAGTCGATTTCGCCGCCAGTTCCGCAGTCGCCGTAGCCCAGCAGGATGCGATCATACTTCGAGGCGTGTATCTCGAGCCGCTTGCGTAGCTCCCCGCTAATTCGTTCTGGCCGGTTGTGAAGGGATGCAGGGAGGTATTCGACTGCTATGTCCAAACCTTGGTTCAGGTCCAAGATCGCACTGACCTCTCGCGCCAAAGCACCACAACCGAGGAACAACACTCGAGGCTGGTTCATTGCGTTTGACGTTTCTTCTGGACCAGCGCTGTAGCGGTTTCCGCAGCAACGGCTGCGTCTCGACAATATGCATCAGCGCCGATCGCATCGCCGAATTCTTGATTCAAAGGAGCCCCTCCAACCAGGATGATGTAGTCGTCTCGGATCCCTTGCTCTGTCATCGTGTCGATTACCACTTTCATGTACGGCATAGTTGTGGTGAGCAGCGCTGACATGCCGAATATGTCAGGTTTATGTTCCTCTAGCGCGGCCAGATACTCGTCAACGTCTGTGTTGATACCCAAGTCAATAACCTCAAAGCCCGCTCCCTCCAGCATCATGGCGACGAGGTTCTTACCGATGTCGTGGATGTCACCCTTTACCGTGCCGACGACTATTTTGCCGGCAGGTTCGGCACCAGTCTCAGCGAGAAGCGGCCGGAGGATTTTCATCCCGGCCTTCATGGCGTTTGCTGCCAGAAGGACTTCGGGGACGAACAGTATTCCATCTCGAAAATCGATACCAACGATCCGCATACCTTCGACAAGAGCGTCATTCAGCACCTTGTCCGCAGCCCATCCCCGGGACAGCAATATTTCAGTACCTTCGACTATCTCATCGGCAAGTCCGTCATAAAGATCATCATGCATCTGGGCTGTGAGATCTTCGTCGTCAAGGGTCGACAAATCGAGATCATCATCGACGCCAGGCTCATCGCTCATCGTCACACCTCCTAGCCCTTGACGCAGTGCAGCGTCTTGCGACCGACTTACCCCTTTGAACCGCTATGTGGAACAGTACCGCATAGTGGACTATTTTCCTGCAAGGACACGCTCCAAACAGTCCTCAACGCAGGTCGCCGACGGCAACAGCTCCGTCTCGCCGGTGCCACGGGGCGTGAATTCAACCTGGCCCTGCGCCAGGCTTCTACTACCTATCGTGAGGCGATAGGGAACCCCGATTAGCTCAGCATCAGCGAACTTCACCCCGGGTCGGGCTTCTCGATCGTCAATAAGTACATCGAAGCCAGCAGCCTCGAACTCGGTCTGAACTCGAGCCGCCAATCTCGTACCTTCATCATCACCGACATCGAGCACCGTCACGAGCAAGTGGAATGGCGCGACCGACATCGGCCAAACTAGCCCAGAGTCGTCGTGGTGATTTTCAGCGATCGCAGCTACCGCCCGACCGATCCCTATCCCATAGGAGCCCATAGTGGGTACCTGCGATTTTCCTTCAGCGTCGAGCACCGAGATACCCATGGCCTCCGCATACTTACGACCGAGTTTGAAAATATGGCCAGCTTCGATACAGCGAACGATCCCCAGGGGTGCACCGCATTCAACGCAAGCTTCCCCAGACTCGACCTCTCGAAGGTCCACCCATTCCTCTACGGAGATATCGGCGTCAAGTGAGACGCCGCGATAGTGCCAATCGTTTTCGTTAGCGCCGGTAAACATATTCTTCCGGCCACGAAGGGAAATGTCTGCGAGAACCCGGAGACCTTGGACTCCAACAGCCCCGAGGCTTCCAGGCGACGCACCCAGCGCGTCAATCGTTTCCTCTGCCGTGGCAGGTCGGAGGTCGATTGCGCCGGTTGAGTCTTGAAGCTTTTGAAGATTGAGTTGATGATCCCCTCGCAGAAGCGCCAAAACAACTTGCCCGTCGAGGACCATGACCATGGTTTTTATTTGTTGCAGTGCGGTCGCTTCGCTATCGAGCTCAGTCAAGTCGGCAATTGAACGCACTCCTGGGGTGGGGAAACGCTCCAGAGCTGTGTCCGGGCCCGAGTCGACTATTTCCTCCAGCCGAGAGGTTCCGCGTTCGACGTTGGCTCGATAGTCACACGCCTCACAGACCAAAACATCGTCCTCGCCTGCGGGTGACGCGACCATGAACTCGACGCTGGCAGATCCGCCCATCGAACCGGAGGAAGCTTGGACGGGCATAACATCTAGACCCAGACGCTCAAAGATGCGCAGATACGCGCCGTGGTGTGCCTCGAAAGCGATATCAAGTCCAGCGTCTTCTAGATCAAAGCTGTACGAGTCTTTCATCGCAAATTCACGAACCCTCAACAGGCCGCTTTTCGGTCGCTGCTCGTCCCGAAACTTCATCTGTATTTGGTACCAAAGTTGTGGCAATTCTCTGTACGAATGCAACGACGTCGCCAAATAAGAGAAAACTTCTTCATGGGTCATACCTAAAGCAAGGTCTGCTCCGCTTCTATCTTGGAGCCGAAACATGTCGTCACCCATAACGTCCCAACGACCGCTCTGCTTCCAAAGCGAGGCCGGATGCATCGCAGGTAAGAGAAACTCTTGGCCTCCAATTGCGTTCATCTCCTCGCGCACTATCTGCGCGACCTTTTCGTGGACACGAAAACCCAACGGCAACAAGCTGTAATGCCCTGCATGCAGTTGCCGAATAAAACCTGCCCTAACAAGTAACTTGTGGCTAGCTGCCTCAGCATCGGCCGGCGCATCACGCAAAGTGGGGATAAAGGCAGAAGACCAGCGCATATCCACACTGTACGGCACTACAGCCTGTTCCAAGAAGGCAATCGGAGCCCTTTAAGTGGTCTTTGTGACGAAATAGCGGTATCGTTAAAACCCGTTGGTCCTGTCTGCGACTCAGGTGGTGACCGACGGAACATCGACATTGGGTTGGCCGAAGCTTCGGATACCGCTTTGACGAACACTTTCATCGATGGGCCAGTGCACCTCACAACGTGTCACGCAGTTGCATCACCGTGAAGTTGCGCCATCCGACATACAGCGACACTAAGAAGAAGCGAAGTGGACGCAAGAAATCCGACATTACAGCTTGAGAGATCCAACACTGATGCCGCGCAGCGGCAGTCCCTCTTGGCGACCCTTTCGTGGAGTCAAATAGCCAAGCTGGTTCGAACGGAAGCGGACGGGCTAGCCGACCCGAACGAGCTAGAACAACTAGCTTCAGACCCGATCCGTTGGCGGAACGTCCTCACGGACATGATCGAAGATTTAGAAGATCGCATGCACTCAATCCGCCGGTTGAAGGGGCCCCAAAGAAAACAGGTAATCATCGACTTTGAGGGCGAGTTCACACTGTTAACCGATGCCTACGAGCGGGCTACCGGTGAGCCATACACTGTCGACGACGACACTGACCCCTCACCATCTATCCCTGTCGATGCTGTGCCAGAACCAGCCGCCCTTCAGCTGTCCTGGACGGGCGGTCGGGTAATCGCATGGGCAGCGGGCGCATTTACCGAGGGGGAAGCCCCCGAACAGATTCTTGAACGACTGGTAGCTGCAGGAGCACCCGAAACTGCTTGGGAAGACTACCGCCGCATCGAGTTGCCAACCGGCTTCACTGCGCCGGCGTTGTGTGCTCAAGTAGGCGATGTATTGGGCTGGCTTGCAGCGCTGTCGACGCAACCGTGGGAGGACGCTGCCGACAAGACTGGCTTCGACCACGAGCTCGTTACTTCTACCCAAACAGACGACGACGCTCATGACGCCACGACCTCTGAGCTAGTTCCCGGAGAGGTAGGAAACCGGGCGAACATTCAACAAATCGGCGCTAGCGCTCGCTGGTTAAGCCTTGTCGCAGCGACCGCTGTGGGGCTGGTCGCCCAAGGACGGACCGTTCCTAAGTTGCAGCGAATTCGGAAGAGACGAAACAAACGAAATCGAAACAACAAGGGAGAATTCATCGTCCAATGGATGCCAGGCATCATCAACAAAGACCGACTCGAGGCTTTCGCAACCTCATTACCGGGTGCAGTTACAGCCGCTGACCCTGGTCCCGATGCTCGCGCAGTTGTTCAATCAGCACTAACAGGGATGATAAACGCAATAGTAACGAGTGCAGCTAGCCGTCTCGATGTTCCCGCACCCCCGCCAGATCCCAAAACCAAGGCGGAAATAGCGGAAACCTTCCTGGCAAACCTCGGCGGCAAACCATTCAGCGCAGCTGCGGACCACGGGTCCGACCTCGCCAGAAAGCTTGAGCAATGGGCCCGTCCCGTAACCGCAGTCGCCAAGTACGCCCTTATTGTGCAGCTTGACGAGCCCGATGAGTCAGGGGCCTGGCAGCTTAAGGTCCTATCCCCAGGTCCGGAAAATTCGCTTGACCCAGTCGAAGTGGCCATGGTCAGCGGATCCAACACACGCAGAACCGAGGTTAAAGGTCAGTACACCAGGCTCGAAAGAATGGTGCCCGCACTTTTGCGGCCGGGCGGCCGCCGACGCGGCGAAGTTTTGCTCGATCAAGATGAAGCATGGGACTTAATGTCCAACACAGGACCGGCCCTTGAATCAGCCGGATTCGATGTACGCGTCCCCGCTCTATCGCGCCGTCGCCAGGTCGCCCAGTTAAGACTCACCGCTGAGGACGCCGACAGCATCGTAGGCGCCCAACAACTAACCGCTGTCAGCTGGAGTGCCGTATTTGGAGAAGTTGAGCTGTCCGCATCAGAAATCCAAAGACTCGCCATGCAGGCGAAGCCGCTGGTGCAATCGCGCGGCCGATGGGTCGCTCTTGACCACGCCGACCTGGCCGAAGCAGCGGCAGCGTTAGCTGAACGATCAGAAACCACAGAACTGACCGGGGCAGAAATGCTGCGGCACGCCCTTGGACTCGAAGGTGGCGGCGTCACTGGCGGCGTTAGCTTGGCGGGAAGCAGCTGGGCTAGCGACCTTCTGCGCGCCGCTAACAGCATCGACTCTGATCTCGATCTTCAGCCAGATGGCTTCATGGGCGAGCTTCGGAGCTACCAGGGTGAAGCCCTAGGGTGGCTCACCTTCCTTGATGAGGCGGGCCTTGGTGGGTGCTTGGCCCTCGACATGGGATTAGGAAAGACGCCGACCATCCTGGCGCGTATCGGCGCTCAGCCAGGTAACGCACCTGCCCTAGTGGTAGCGCCCCCAGCGGTGGTTGGAAATTGGGCCGCAGAAGCCCGAAGGTTTACCCCAGACCTCAACGTGCTTGTCCATCACGGACCTACACGCGCTTCCGGGGCAGCTTTGAAGGCCAAGATCCGTGCCGCTGACCTAGTAATTACTACCTACGGAACTTCGGTTCGTGACATTGACGACCTGGCCGACATAGCGTGGGACCGGGTTGTGCTAGATGAGGCTCAAGTCATCAAAAACCACCGCAGCGCCACCGCTAAAGAGCTCAGAAAGCTCAATGCTCGGGTGCGATTGGCCTTAACGGGCACCCCAATTGAGAATGGTCTCGGAGACCTTTGGGCGATCATGGACTTCTGCAATCCGGGTCTCGTTGGAGGTCGGACAGGCTTTATAGATCAACTGAGCCAAGTCGGGGACGCGGTAGGTGCCGCGGAGTCTGCGCTGCACGCCCTCAACGGCGTTCTCGTATTCCGCCGCACTAAAGCAGAGCCGGCGATCGCCGCTGAACTTCCCGATCGAATCGACGAGCTCGCTCATTGCACTATGACACCCGAACAAATTGGACTGTATCAAGCGGTTCTCGACAAACTCGTTCGTGATACTGCCGAAAGTGAACAGAACACCAGCCAGCAAAAGGGGCTGGTCTTAGCGGCCATCACTGCACTGAAACAGATCTGCAACCACCCACTGAACTATGACAAACAGGACTCCAACCTTGAGCTGGAAGGCAGAAGCGGCAAGCTAACCCGGCTAAATGAAATCGTTGACGCCGTGTTCGCAGCGGACGAACGAATCCTCATCTTCACGCACTTCGCAACCTGGGGCGAGCGGCTCGCTCAGTACCTAACGCAACGCACCGGAAAACAAATCGAGTGTTACCACGGCGGACTAGCTCGCGGAACGCGCGATCGCCTAGTCGAAAGTTTCCAAGCCGGCACCGGCGCTGGCGCTATGGTTCTAAGCTTGAAAGCTGGTGGCACCGGACTTAACCTCACCGCCGCAAGTCATGTCGTCCTCTATGACCGATGGTGGAACCCGGCCGTGGAAGACCAAGCCCGCGACCGTGTCTGGCGGATTGGGCAGACCAAAACTGTTATCTGCCACAGACTTGTTTGCCCGGGAACAGTAGATGAGAGAGTCGAGGAGGTTGTCCAAGGCAAACGCCGCATTGCCGACATGGTGCTGCCTAAGTCAAGCTCGCTTGGGGATCTCAACGCCGAACAGCTCCGGACCGCTCTGGGCATTGATGAAGGCGCCTTACTTACCGCCGATCCAGACGAATTACTCCACGACGCAGTACTGGAGCCGCAATCATGACGAAGAAACGAAAGAGCTCCAGAACCCGTCGGCTGGGCGACAACGGACGAAATCCGGAAGTCGACAAAGAAACACGTGACTTCTGGCACGGCGCGAATCCTCTACCGGATTCACCACCAAAGATTCACGTCACGGAAGAAGCAGCCGCTGTAATCAGAAGCCTTGGGGACCCGCCCCTAGGGGGAAAATCTGAAAGCGCCGAGCACTACTTTCAAGCCGTGTACCAGCGAAGTGTCGCCTTAGCTTCGGCCCTCGCTGCTGCCGCAGAGATGGTCGGCGATGATGAGGACGACGCCCGTTAAAAAGACTACGAGTCCGGTTCGAAGCCAACGACTTTGCCGCGATTAATGCTAACCCAGTCCCTTGCCTCTAGATAAGGCTTAAACGTGTTGTAAATAGCCTGCTCGTCGGCCTCTTGTTTCGGTCTTTGCATCTCATACAGATGTGGGAACTCAAGCCAAGCTGTCACCCCGTTCCAAAGCCGCAACGCTGCGTCGCCCATTGGGGGGTCCAACAAAACAGGACCGAAGAAGGCCTGACCGTCCGGAAAGAAGAGGGTCGGGACCCCAAAGCCGCCAGTTTCGACAACGCGATCGTGCTCCGCCTTTATTTCATCGTGTGTAGTCGGGTCCGCAATGGATTCTTCAACGATCTCTGGGTCAGCCCCAATCTGCTCAAGCAGATGCTTAGCTACCTCGGGGTTATGTGGCCGATGACCGTCTACATGGAGTGCCTTTCCTGCCACTGCGTACCATTGATCCAGGAGGTCCATGTCTAGGCGCCGAAGGATGACGCCTATCCGCATCATTGACCACCCGTAACTCCAGTCTCGCTCCCAAGGATGTTTCTTCCCTTCACGAAGGTTGATCTCCTCAAGGCTGAAGAATTTCCAATTTACGGTTAGATCTAGCTGGTCACGGACGTCCCGCATCCAAAGGGACGTCTGATATGCCCACGGGCACATGACATCAAAATGAAAATCGACTTCGGTTGGTGCGGCATGGGTGTCCATATCGAAACTTTCTCTTGCTGTCCTGTCGACACAAGGGTACGTCCATAACATGGAGTGATGCCGCGAATTGCCAGGATTCTAAGCCTGATGATAAAGCAGTGATTCTGCGGAGAAGCTAAAACGTTCAAAAGCGAATAGGGGAGAACAGCCATGGCGGCAATTGCGATCATCGGAGACGGACCCGGCGGGCTAAGTGCAGCGTTATTTATCGCGCGCGCTGGTCATGAGGTAACTGTTTATGGGGCCGACGAAACCGTCATGCACTATGCGTTTCTTAACAACTACTTAGGCATACCCGCTATAAGTGGAACCGATTTTCAGGCCTCGGCGCGACAGCAAGTCCTGAACGCTGGTGCCACGTTAAGCAACGAGAGAGTTACTGAGGTAGTCGTTACCGGCGACCAAATTGAAGTGACTACCGAAGCTGGAACCAATTCAGCAGATTTCGTTGTGCTGGGGGAGGGGAAGCAGATGCCCTTAGCCGACGCGTTAGGAATCCAAACAAGCGATGGCGACGACGAAATTGTCGCCGTCGACAGAAATGGTAAAACAGAAATTGAAGGCGTCTACGTAGTTGGTCGCAGTGCCCGGCCAACCCGGAGCCAGGCAATTATCTCAGCTGGCGATGGCGCCGCCGCCGCCCTGGACATCCTGTCCCAGATCGAGGGCAAAGACGTACAGGATTGGGACTCACCCCCTAAGGATTGATGGGCTTCCCTTAACCTCTTCCGTGCCTAAGCAGCTGGCCAGGCGTCGAGCCCGTACATTCTCCCGACGCGAAGGTTTCTTCCCCGTTAACAATGATGTGGTCGTAACCGGTCGCTCGTTGGACTCGCCGCCATTCGCCGCCCGGAAGGTCATATTCCACATCGCCGATCCAATTGGGAAGTATTTCTAGCTCTTCCATGTCATACACCAACACATCAGCCGCAGCGCCTTCCCGCAACGAGCCCCTATCCCGAAAACCTGCCGCGTGTGCCGGTAAATTCGAGAGCCTGTAGTGAGCTTCTTCCAGTGTTACAACGCCCTCATCGCGTACTAGCCAGGTCAAGAAGTCGGTCGTGTAGGCGCCACCTGTGAAGAACTTGGTGTGTGCCCCGCCATCGGATACTCCTGGTATCGCGTACGGGGAGGCAGTCATCATTTCCGCCATGAACTCCGCATTCGAACCCTTGTCAGGACCAAGAAATTCGACATTTAGATCGCCCTGCAGGGAAAGATCAAGCATGACTTCAATGTGATGTTTGCCCTGAGCTTCCGCAATGTCGCCAACTGACTTACCTACGTATTCTTGGAGGTCTGTCTGCCGATTTACGCCCTGCACGACGAGACTCTTAGGATTGCCACCGACCCCTGCCTGAATCACCTGGAGCCTTCGGTCAGCCTCTTCTGCTTCCGCAACCAGGGCCTGCCGCAATTCGGGGTCCTGCATCTTCTCTATCTTCTCTTCTTTGCTACCGGTCGTCACCGCTCGCCAAGCGGGGGAGGCATCGTAAAGATTCCAATGTTCCAACGTGAATGCGAATCCCGCTCGGCCAGTTCCACACTGAGCGTAAATTGGGAGCCCGCGTTCGCGACATGATTCGATCCACCTCAGAGGACGCCTATGAACCTCAGGATCTTGCCGGGCAGGAGCCACCACATTGTGAAGGATGGGTCGTTGCGCGACCCCAGCAAGCTCTTCCAGGAACGCTATGTCCGCCCGAATGTCGCCAGTACCTTGAGTTATCTGGATGAACCCTTCGTCGCGATCAGCCAAAACGCGAGCGAGATTGAAAATATCCTCGTCGCACATGATGTCTGTGACCATAGGAGAGCCATCGAAATCCGCCTGGACGCTATCGGGTCCCAGGCGCTGAATTGAAAATCCGCACAGCCCGGCATCCATGCCTTCATGCAGCAAACGTGCCATTTCCTTACGTTCGCTTTCCGACGCTGGTTCTCCCGCCTTCGCTTTTTCGAGACCCATCACGTAGGTCATCAACGATGCTGTCGGCATGTACTGAATAACATTGACCCCTTTGGGGATGCGATCAAGTGAGTCGAGATACTCAGGAATTGTCTCCCAATCCCAGTCCATTCCTTCTTTCATCGAATCAAAGGGAATCGCTTCGGTGCGAGTCATAGTCAACATGGACCGCTCACGAAACTCTTCGGCCACGGGTGCAAATCCAAATCCGCAATTGCCCAAGACCACCGAGGTCACTCCGTGATAACCGGAGATAGTGCACCATGGGTCCCATCGAATTTGAGCGTCATAATGGGTGTGGAGATCCACAAAGCCAGGGGCGACGATTCTGTCGGTGGCATCGATCACCCGTTCTGCGACACCATCAGCCCGTCCTCCGATTTTGGATATAACCCCGTCCTTTATCCAGAGGTCACCCTTAAACCTGGGGACGCGTGTCCCGTCAACGATCGTCCCCCCAGAGATATGGATGTCATAGTCGGCCATTTCGCCCCCCAATTTATTCCGCCGAGCAACATAAAACGTCGGCGCCAGTCACTAGACAGCGTAATCATCTGTAAACATTGGTGCGTGGTATCTAAAGGCAACCGAGGACCCAGGAACTTTTCGGACGCCGTGGCCTCGGTTCTCGCCGGCCTCACGGAGGGAGAAGTTCTGAGCTACGGCGAGGTCGCCGCAGAGGCAGGTTTCCCCGGGGGAGCGCGGGCCGTTGGACAGTTTTTGAAGCGGAACCCCGGCTACCCATGGTGGCGCATCGTGACAGCCAACGGACGTCTGGCGCCGGGCAACGAAGTCGCTCAGGCGAACCTACTGCGGACCGAAGGTGTTCTCGTAAGAGATGGACACGTTGTCGCTATGAGATAGGTGGGCCTTTCGGAGCTCCGACGCCCGGCCAACCGCGAAAGACGCAGCTAAGGCAGATACGGCACCTAAGATCGCAGCGTGGCACGTCCCAAGAAACCCAAACCCGACAAAAGGGCATCGAAACCCAAACTCGAAGGGCTACCTGACAACGTCCGCAAGGCAATAGAAGCTAAGCAGTCAAAGGCCGGCGGCAGACAGTCTGGAAGCCGCTCCGGCGCTCCCAACACCGGATACTCCGGGGGTACTCCCAAACGCACAGGCGGACGAGATCGATAGCAGCAGGCTTGGCGGCCGCATCCAGTCCTCATTATTAGCGGTTTTTGCAAGAGTTTACATAATGTGGCTTATGGGCGTCAGGCGCCAGTTGGCGCCC
>Ga0208261_1000829_pt1 | contig 11567 bp, 14 predicted proteins | sample Knorr_S7_td_DCM__FD_185595 | JGI IMG/M metagenome (GOLD analysis project Ga0208261, IMG submission 185595) | Marine microbial communities from Southern Atlantic Ocean transect - Knorr_S7_td_DCM_ad_131m_LV_B (SPAdes) (version 3) | ecosystem: Environmental > Aquatic > Marine > Oceanic | place...
TTTAGAATTAATTTCTAAAATGTTTCCAACCTTAATTTGATTACCATCAATTTTCATTTTTTTTCCTAGAGTATATTTTTTTAATTTTTAAATTAATATTTTTTATTTTTCTGCAGTCTACTATATTAAAAGAAGGATTTAATAAAACTCTATTTTTATCTGCTATCTCTCTAATTTTTTTTAAAATAATTGAATTACCCCTAAGTTTTATATATTCAATTTTTTTTATTGCCATTCTTATACTTAGGCTACTGTCAAAACCACAATCAATGAACAATTTAAAGCTTGATTTTCCAAACTTTGAAATTAGCACTTTTTGAAAAATCAAAACATATTCAGGACCAAAGCCACTAAGAATATAATATTTAAAATGAAGTATGGGTTTGATTTTATGGATTTTAGACTCTAAAATAATGTCTTCAGCTTGATCAAGCTTACTTATTGTAAAAGCAACTAATTTCTTACTCACCTATAATAATTTTTTTAAATCAAGCATCGTTTCAATCATTCGATTTGAGAAACCCCATTCATTATCATACCAGGACAAAACTCTGCAAAATCTACCATTAAGAACTTGAGTTTGAGTTAAATCAAACACAGAACTACTTGAGTTGTGATTAAAATCTATTGAAACTAATGGCAATTCATTGGTAGTTAAAATATTTTTTAACCCCTTAGTTTTACTGGCATTAATTGCTAGTTTGTTAATTTTTTCAACAGTTGTTTTCTTCTTAGAGGTAAATGTAAAATCAATTAGTGACACATTAGGTGTTGGAACTCTTATTGCTGTTCCATCAAGCTTTCCTTTCATTTTTGGCAAAACTAAACTAAGAGCTTTAGCTGCACCAGTAGAAGTAGGAATCATCGATATAGCCGCGCCTCTTGCCCTTCTTAGATCACTATGACTTTGATCGACAGTCCTTTGATCACCCGTATAACTATGTATAGTAGTCATAAAACCACTTTCAATACCAACTCCCTTATCAAGGACCATAGCAACTGGAGCTAAACAATTAGTAGTACAAGATCCATTTGATATAATGTTATGTTTTTTTGTTAATATTTGATTATTAACACCTTGAACAATTGTAGCATCAACATTTGAAGCTGGAGCAGAAATAATTACTTTTTTTGCTCCTGCACTAATGTGCGCGTTTGATTTTTCTTTACTAGAAAAAACTCCACTACATTCTAGAACTATATCAACCTTAAGTTTTTTCCATGGAAGATTAATTGGATTTCTTTCGCTAAAAAATTTAATTGTTTTATTTTTATACTTTAATCCATCTTTGCTTTTTTTTATATCAAACGGAAGCTTTCCATGAATACTGTCAAATTGCATTAAATGCAAACTTGAGTCTAAGCTCCCAAGTTCATTTATTGCAACTATTTCTGCACCTTTTAAATTTTTTTCTAGAAAAGCTCTAAAAACTAATTTTCCAATTCTTCCAAATCCATTAATTGCTACCCTCATTCTCTTGCCTCTCTGTTATTTTATTATATTAATTTTTCTTGAATTTTTTTACATATATTATCTGCTGTAATATTAAAATGTTTGTAAACATCATTGTATGAACCACTTGCACCAAAAGATCTCATACCAATGAAGTTTTCATAGTCTACATATTTTTCCCACCCATTAATTACTCCAGCCTCAACTGCAAATTTTGGTTTATTACCAATTATTTCTTTTTTATATTTTGCATTTTGCATTTCAAAAAGTTCCATAGATGGAAAAGATATAACTCTTAGATTAATATTTATTTCTTGTAATTTAATTGATGCTTGAAGTGCAATTTCAACCTCAGAACCTGAAGCAAAAATTGAAGCATCATATTTGGAATGATTTTTTATTATATAAGCCCCTTTCCTAGCTAAGTTATCTTCATAAGAATCTCTTTTATTAGTTGGCAAACCTTGTCTAGTTAATGCTAAAATAGTTGGCCCCTTAGTTTCTAGAGCTATTTCCCATGCTTCAATTGTTTCCAAAATATCACTAGGTCTTATCACATTTAAATTTGGAATAGCTCTTAAAGCAGCTAAATGTTCTACAGGCTGATGTGTCGGACCATCTTCTCCAAGACCTATGGAGTCATGTGTCATTACATATATAACAGGAAGTTTCATTAAAGCAGATAATCTTATTGATGGTCTACAGTAATCAGAAAAAACTAGAAATGTTCCTCCGTAAGGTTTGATCCCTCCATGTAATGCTAAACCATTCATTACACCGGCCATAGCATGCTCTCTTATACCGTAATAAACATAACTTCCTTTATAATTTTCAGCATTAAAAATATCCATCCCTTTTGTTTTAGTATTATTAGATCCTGTTAAATCAGCAGACCCTCCCAGAAAGTTTACAATATGATTATTAAGGAGATCTAGTGAACTTTCACTAGCTTTTCTTGTTGCATACTTTGTATCATCTTTAGCATATAATTTTTTAAAATTAATTATTTCAGCTTTAATATCGGAGTCTAAATTTTCATTAAAAAAATTATTGAATTTACTAGAATTTAAAAAATCTGCATTTTTATTTTCCCAATTTTTTTTAATTTCAGCGTTTCTATTTGCAAAGCCTCTCCATTCTGAGAGAAGATCATCAGGAATATAAAATTCTTCATGATTCCAATTCAAATTTTTTCTAGTAAGTTCTACCTCTTCTTTACCTAAAGGTGACCCATGAGAAGAAGCGCTAGCTTCTTTATTAGGTGAACCAAATCCTATTTTAGTTTTACAGCAAATAATTGTTGGCTTATCAGAATTCTTGGCATTAAGTATAGCTTTATTAATTTCTTCATGATTATGACCATTAACATTTAATACATTCCAATCATATGATTTGAAACGCACTTGTATATTATCACTACTGCTTAATGATATTTCTCCATCTATTGAAATTGAGTTATCATCAAAAAAAACTATTAGCTTATTTAATTTTAAATGACCTGCTAAACTACAGGCTTCATGACTTAATCCTTCCATCAAGCAACCGTCTCCAGCGAAAACATATGTATAATGGTTAATAAAGTCTTTGCCCAATGTAGAAGAAAGTTTACTTTCAGCCATTGCAAATCCAACAGCATTTGAAAGTCCTTGAGATAATGGACCAGTTGTTGTTTCAATACCCTCTAACTCGCCATACTCTGGATGCCCAGCTGTAGGAGAGCCTATTTGTCTAAAATTCTTAATATTATCCAAACTGATATCTTTGTAGCCTGTTAAATATAAACATGCATACAGAAGCATTGAACCATGTCCATTTGATAAAATAAACCTGTCTTTATCTATCCATTTTGGATCATTTGGATCAAATTTTAAATGATTTTTAAATAAAACTGTAGCTATGTCAGCCATACCCATAGGCATGCCTGGATGTCCTGAATTTGCCTTTTGAACAGCATCAATTGATAAAAAACGTATACAATTAGCTAATTGAGATAGTTTTTCTGATTTTATATTATTAGTTTTCAAATTCCCTCGGTATTAGTATTCTTTTACACTAATATTAATATGCAATAAAGTGACATTTTAAAATAATCGAATTATAAAATACATATGAAAATTGATGAAAAAATATCTCTTTTAAAAAAAATTATTCAAGAAATAAAAAATATTTCTGAGAATTTAGATAATGATAATAATTTTGAAAAAAAGATTGATGAATTGAATAAAGAGTTGTCAGGGTTAAAAAAAGGAATTAGAGAAAGCGTTGAAGAATTGGAAGAATTTCTTGAGGAAGAAAATGCCCGATCTTGAGGTAAGCATATTTAATCAAAAATTAAAATTATCATATAAAGAAGATGAAAAACAAAGACTGTTAAAGGCAGTAGAAACATTAAATAACAATTGGAATAAATTTTCTCACTTACATGGAAAAGTAAGCGACCTTAAGATTGCTACACTTATTAGTTTAGAACTGCAGGACTCAATTGGCGGTATTCAAACATTAAAAGATAGGCTCAATATGAAAGAAACTGATAATGAGTTATTAAAAAAAGAGATTAAGTTAACAAAAAAAGAGTCTGAAGAAAGTATTAATACAATAAAAAAAATAAAATCAGAACTAAATAATAAGACTGATGAAGTATCAAAATTAGAATATGCTTTAGAAGAATTTCATAGTGAACTTACGCAAATTAAAAATAATATTTTAAAAAAAAATCATGAATGAATTACTTTCTCAAAAAATAACTTTGAGAAAAATTTTAACTCATAAAAGAGATTTAATAAAAAAAAATTCTACTATTGAATTTAATGTTAAGGTTTTTGAGAAAATAAATCAATATATTAATTTTAAAGATATTCTAAATATTGCAAGTTTCATTTCAATTCGCTCAGAAATATCAACACATCAATTAAATAAAAAAATTATGGATTTAGGTAAAACATTATCATTTCCTGTAATTAAAAGAGATTCAACAGAGCTTATTTTTATAAAAAGTAATCCAAATACGAATTTTAAATTAGGTAAATATAATATTCCTGAACCAACAAATGAAAATGAGGAAACACTCCCACAATTATTTTTTGTTCCATGCTTAGGTTTCGATTTGAATGGATATAGGCTGGGATATGGAGGAGGTTTTTATGATAAAACTTTTGCAAAATTAAGAAAATTAAATTTAAAATTTTATACTGTAGGCTTTGCTTTTGATGAGCAAAAGCAAAATAAAATACCTATAGATGGTTTTGATTATAAATTAGATTTCGTTTTAACTGAAAAACAATTATACAAGTTTATATGAAATTAGTATTTATTGGGGATATTGTCGGAAAAGAAGCTAGAGAAACATTTATTAAAAAAATTCCAGAAATAAAGAATCAATATAAACCTGATGCATTGGTAGTTAATGCTGAAAATGCAGCTGCAGGTTATGGGGTCACAAAAAAAATTGCAGTTCAACTTATTGAAGCGGGCGTTGATGTAATAACGTTGGGAAATCACGCATGGGATCAAAGGGAAATGTTATCATACATTGAAGAATGTCCTAAAATTGTTAGGGCATTAAATTATCCAAGTGGAGTACCTGGAAAAGGCTATTATGAACTAAAACTTAATAATGATAAAAAGATTATAATTGTGCAGGTTATGTTAAGGTTATTCATGGGTCTTTCTTTAGATGACCCGTTTAGTGTGACTAAGAATTTTTTACAAAAAGAAAAACTTGGATCAACTTGTAGTGCAATATTCATTGATATGCATGGTGAGACAACATCAGAAAAAAATGCTTTTGGTCATTATTTTGATGGGAAAGTTTCAGCTATTCTTGGAACTCATACACATATTCCTACAGCAGACGCAAAGATACTTGATGGTGGTACTGCTTATCAAACAGACGTTGGAATGACGGGTGATTATAACTCGGTTATTGGTATGGATAAAGATAACCCTATTCATGGTTTTGTTAAAGGCTATAGATCAGAAAGCAGGTTTTTTCCTGCTGATAACAAAATAACTATATGTGGAACATACATTGAAATTGATGATAGCACTGGATTATCATTGAAAATTGTACCTTTTCAGATGTAAAAAATTACACATATTAGACACAATATTGATTTATTTAAATTACTTTACTGACAACGAACAAAATATTTATAGAGAGTTATGGCAGGCCATTCTAAATTTAAAAATATTATGCATCGAAAAGGTGCTCAAGATAAAAAACGAGCAAAAATCTTTTCTAGATTAGGTAGAGAAATTTCTGTTGCAGTAAAAGAAGGGGGGCCTGATCCTGAAAAAAATATAAGATTAAGATCAGCAGTAGGATCCGCAAAGTCTTTAAATATGCCTAAAGATAATATCGAAAGAGCTATTAAAAAAGGTGAAGGGAATGATTCTGACAGTAATTATGAAGAAGTAAGATATGAAGGTTATGGTCCAGATGGTGTTGCAATTATTGTCGAAGCTCTTACTAATAATAAAAACAGAACAGCAGCAGAGGTAAGGTCTACTTTTAGTAAATATGGAGGAAATCTTGGTGAGACGGGAAGTGTTAGTTTTGGTTTTAAAAGATTAGGAAGCATCACATTAAATAAAAAGAATATTAATGAAGAAGAACTATTTGATTTTATTATAGAAAATGGATCTGAAGATTATGAGCTTAATGAGGATGTATACAATATTTATTGTGATCAAACAATTCTTCATCAACTTAATCAAAAAATAATTGAAAGATTTGGTCCAACAAATTTTACAGGATTAATTTGGAAAAGTGAAAATGAAATTTCTGTGTCAAAAGAAAAAGCTGAAACATTATTTAAGTTATTGAATATATTAGAAGAAAATGAAGATGTACAAGTAGTATCATCAAATTTTGATGTTAGTGATGATATATTAAACACGTTAACAGCATAGCGAAAGGAAGATTATGCCTGATAAAGCTTGGAAAAAAAGAGAAAGAGATGTTGCAAATTATTTTAATGGCCAAAGAACTCCTTTAAGTGGAGGTAATGGAAAAGTTACACGTGCGGATGTCATTCATGATGAACTTTTTATAGAGTGCAAATTAAGAGCAAAACATACAGCTGTTTCTTTATGGGATGATACAGCAAAACTTGCTAAAGATGAGGGTAAAACTCCTGTTATAGCATTGTGTGAAAAAAATAGACCAGGTTTTTGGATTATGGTTCATAGTGATGATTTAACAAAAATAAAGGATACAGAATAATGGAAGAAGTTAGCACAGTTAATAATATTGCATCTGAAAACATAGATTTCTCAATGTTTGCACTTTTTATGAGTGCCGATCTTGTTGTAAAATCAGTTATAATAATATTAATTTTAGCATCGCTATATTCATGGAGCATAATTGTTTCTAAGCTTGTCAGATTAAGACAACTTAAGCAGATGGAAAAAGAATTTGAAGAAATTTTTTGGTCAGGCAATTCTTTTGAAGATTTATACGAAACTTTAAACTTTAATAAACTTGATCCTAAGTCAAAAATTTTTTGTGCTGCAATTTCAGAATGGAAAAAAAGTAAATCAAGTCACGAAGGTGAAATAAGCGCAAACCTTTCATCACTAAAGGATAGAATGCAAAGATCCATGGTGGTAACTTTTAATAAAGAAAGTGAAATAGTGGAGAAAAATCTTACATTTTTAGCAACATCTGGTTCTACTGCACCATTTATAGGATTATTCGGAACGGTTTGGGGTATTATGAACAGTTTTAAATCAATTGCTGTTGCTCAAAATACTAATTTATCTGTAGTAGCACCAGGAATAGCAGAAGCATTATTCGCTACTGCACTTGGCCTTTTTGTGGCTATTCCTGCAGTTGTTGCATACAATAAAATTTCAAGTGATTTGTCCAAGTATTTTGTTTCTTTAGAGACATTTATGGATGAGTTTACAACAATTTTTTTTAGACAATTAGAGAAAAAGTAAATTGATAAACTTAAATAATAATTCATTAAGAAGACGTAAGAAATACTCTCAAATGAGTGAAATTAATGTCACCCCTTTTGTTGATGTTATGTTAGTTTTACTAATTGTTTTCATGGTTACAGCACCACTACTTACTGTTGGTATCCCCGTTGATCTGCCAAAAGTAAAAGCATCTGCATTGACTGATCAAAAGGATCCATTAGAAATTACTGTTAAATTAGGTGGTGAGATTTATTTAGGAGAATCTAAAGTTGCAATTGAAAATTTAATACCCAGATTAAATGCTATAACTGAATTAAATAAGGAAGCTAGGATATATGTAAGAGGTGATAGGGTAGTTGCCTATGGTAGAATAATGGAAATTATGTCATTAGTAAACTCTGCAGGATATATTAAAGTAGCTCTTGTTACCCAAAATCCAAAAGAAAATTAAATTTAATGCAGTCCTTATATTACAAGGCTTTTAATTATATAGAAAACTCTAAACCAAATCATTTAGGAATTTACTTTTCTCTTTTTCTACATTTGATTATCTTATTATTTGCTATTGGACTCCCAGACTTTTTTAAACCAAAAAAAATCCCAATTCCACAAGTAATACCAATTGAAATTTTAAATGTTTCTGATGTTACATCATTAACATCTAAAAAAGAAAATATTGAAATTAATAAAGAATCAAAAAAATTAGAACAAAAAAAATTTACTTCTTCTGAAAATACCGAAATTCAAAAAATAGATTTAAATAAAAAACCTAAGAAAAAAGTAAATACAAACGAAAAAAAGATAAATGATACTGAAATGATAAAGAAACCTGAGTCAAAAAACATTACCTTAAAAAAAAAGGAAATTAAAAATTTAATTGAAGAAAAAAAGTTAAATGTAGAGAGTGTAGAAACACTAAAAGTTAATAAAATAAAACCTAAATTAAAACCAAAAGCTCCAGAACAGATAAAAGCAATAAGTGATGTAGTGATTGAAAATAAAACAAAACCAGAGATTAAGAAAGATGCCAAAATTATAGATAAACCAAAACCTGTTTCAAAACCAGAGCCAGATTTTAATCTTGCAACAATGCTGAAAGACTTAAGGAATGAAGATATATCAAATACTTCTAATAACAATAATAATGAAGAAGATAAAATAGAGCAAGAAAATGAAAATGAGAATAAAGCAAATATAGAAGTATCAATTTCTGAAATGGATCTTGTTTTGCAGCAATTAAGAAGTTGCTTTAATCCCAGGGCAGGCACTCAAATAATAGGTGATGAAATGGTAAAAATTAGTGCAAAAATTGATAGAGAGGCTAATGTCAGAAAAGACACTGTACAAATTCTTGCCACAAATATAAGTAAGAGTAATCCTTATTATGAAGCAATTACAGAAAGCGCAGTGGCCACTTTATATAACCCTCTTTGTTCAAAACTTAAATTACCTCTTGATAAATATGAATCATGGAAAGACTTAAAGATAACAATTGATTATAGTTGGATTAAAAATTAATTATTTATAAAATGAAATATTTACTAATATTATTCTTAACTTTTATTTCAATTAAGACTTATGCTCTTGAATTAACTCTTAGTCAGGGAACTGTAAAACCAACTCCAATAGCTGTCACTGATTTGTTTTCTAATAATTCTTCTCTAGAAAAAATTGGGAAAAATATCTCCTCTGTAATTTCTGATAATTTGGAAAGGTCAGGTTTGTTTATTCCTCTTGATAAAAAAGCATTTATACAATCTTCTGAGTCTTTATCTGACCAACCTAGGTTTGAAGATTGGAAAGTAATTAAGGCTCAGCACTTAGTTGCTGGTAAAATTGAAACAAACAATGAAAATATTTCTGTAGAGTTTAGATTGTTTGATGTTTTTGCCCAAAAGCAAATAGTAGGTAAAAAATATAAAACAAGTAAAAAAAACTGGAGAAGGGTAGCTCATATTATTTCAGATGCTATTTTTCAACGAATAACAGGTGAGGGTGGTTTTTTTGATACTAGAATAGTTTATGTAGCTGAAACTGGACCAAAAGATAATAGACAAAAACGATTAGCAATTATGGATCAAGACCAAGCTAATCATCGTTTTTTGACTGATGGTTCTTATTTGGTTTTAACTCCACGTTTTTCACCTAACTCTCAAAAAATAACTTTTATGTCTTATGTAAAGGCTAATAGCCCCAGGGTTTTTATTTTCGATATAGAGACTGGGCAGCAAGAAATAGTAGGTGAATTTCCCGGAATGACTTTTGCTCCACGCTTCTCACCAGATGGAAGTAAAATTGTCATGTCTTATTCAGATCCTGATGTTGGGAATTCGGAAATTTATATTTTAGATCTACCAACAAGAGCGACAAAAAGAATAACTAACAACTCATCAATTGATGTCTCTGGAAGTTTTTCCCCAGATGGAAAAAAAATCGTATTTAACTCTGATAGAACAGGCAGAAGACACTTGTATGTTATCGATGTTAATGGAAAAAACCTTAAAAGAATAAGTAGAGAGAGGGGGAGTTATTATACACCAGTGTGGTCTCCAAGAGGAGATATGATTGCTTTTACAAAGCAAGAAGGTGGTCAGTTCTATATTGGAGTTATGGAAATTGATGGCTCAAATGAAAGGATGATAGCAAAATCTTTTCATGTTGAGGGTCCCACTTGGTCTCCAAATGGAAGATATTTGATGTATTTTAAGGACGAACGTACATCTGCAGACGGAAGTGGAGGGGATTCAAGTTTATACTCTATTGATCTTACAGGCTATAATGAGAGAAAAATTATAACTCCTTTAGGAGGTTCTGACCCAGCTTGGTCTCCATTAATGCATTAATTTTAAGGAAAAATATAAATTTTTAAAAAAAATATATATGAATTAATAAAAAAAATGGTAATTAAAGTATAGATTTTTATTGATATTACACATCGGGAGAGTTTTTATATGATTATAAAATTACTAGCGAGCGCACTTTTAGTATTTTTTTTAGCAGCTTGTTCAACAACTCCAAAAGATACTGCAGACTCATCAGGATCAGGTTCTACATCTACTTCTTCAGATGTGTCTTCAAGCGCTGAAACTACAGAATCAGCTTCAATAGAACCAGGTTCACAAGAGGATCTAATTGTAAATGTTGGTGATAGAGTCTTCTTCGACTATGACAGCTCTGAATTAGATACTGATGCTCAAGAACTACTTCAGGATCAGGTGGCTTGGCTTAAACAATATTCTGATGTTTCTATTATTATTGAAGGTCATTGTGATGAAAGAGGCACAAGAGAATATAACCTTGCATTAGGAGAAAAAAGAGCACAGTCGGTTAAAAATTACATTATAAATTTAGGAATTTCTGCTGATAGAGTGTCAACAATATCCTATGGAAAAGAAAGACCAGCTGTAGTAGGTTCCAATGATGGTGCCTGGGCTCAAAATAGAAGATCAGTAACAATAGTAAACTAAATTATTTTCAATAATGGCGCTATATTTTTATAGCGCCTTATTTTTGTCTAAATAAAAAATAATATAATTTTTGTAATGAAATACTTTTTACCTATAATTTTTTTTGTCTTTGCTAATTTATGTTTTTATTCATTAAGTGCTGAGGAATCACTCACTGTAAAACAACAACTTGATCGTATTAAGCAAGAAGTAAGTGATTTAAATAAAGCTGTTTTTAATAAATCATTTGATAGCAATGATTTGAATTTAAAAAATAATCAAGATGATGCAGAAAGATTTACTTCTATTGATATTAGAATGTATGATTTAGAAAAAGATATAAAAAATCTAACTCTTCAATTTGAGGAAATTATATTTAAATTGGATGATTTTTCTAATTATATCCAAAAACTTGAAAATGATATGAATTTAAATTTAAATGAAATCAAGAATAAAATAGAAATTCAAAATATTGAATCTAGTGGAAAAGAAAAAACAACAACATTAGATGGAGAAGAAGAAAATACGCTAGGAAAACTAGTAATATCTGAAAATACAAATGAAATTTCTAATAATGAAGAAATAACTTTAGAAGAAAAAATGACAAATCAAGATAAAGAATTAAATAATTTGACACCTGAAGAGCAATTACAAGCCGCATTGGATCAAATGATGAAAAAAAACTATGATAAATCTAAGATTTCTCTTGAAGAATTTATTGAAAACTTCCCAGAAAATCAACT
>Ga0208261_1000831_pt1 | contig 11557 bp, 10 predicted proteins | sample Knorr_S7_td_DCM__FD_185595 | JGI IMG/M metagenome (GOLD analysis project Ga0208261, IMG submission 185595) | Marine microbial communities from Southern Atlantic Ocean transect - Knorr_S7_td_DCM_ad_131m_LV_B (SPAdes) (version 3) | ecosystem: Environmental > Aquatic > Marine > Oceanic | place...
TAGAACAGAACTATAGATCTACCCAAGTCATTTTAGATGCAGCAAATTCCGTTATACAGAACAATTCAGGAAGAATGGGAAAAGATTTATGGACAGAAGAAAAAGAGGGAGAAAAAATATCAGTTTATTCTGCTTATAATGAAGACGATGAAGCCAGGTATGTAGTAGGTACAATCCAAGATTGGATAGGCCAAGGAAATAACCTAGACGAAGTGGCAATACTTTATAGATCCAATGCTCAATCTAGAGCTTTAGAGGAAGCTATCTTAAGAGAGTCTCTTCCTTATAGAATTTATGGAGGCCAAAGGTTTTATGAAAGAGCTGAAATTAAAAATGCAATGGCCTATATAAGGCTAGTCTTTGGAAAAGAAGATGATGCCGCTTTTGAACGAGTAATAAATATCCCTCCCAGAGGTATAGGTGCGAAAACTCTAGACATTATTAGGAAAAAAGCAAAAGAAACTAATCAATCTCTTTGGATGGCATCTCAAGAACTTATTGATCTAGAGGAATTAACCCCTAGAGCTATGCAGTCTGTTCAAGGCTTCATATCTGATATGGATTCTCTGTCTTTAGAAGCTAAAGAAATGAACTTAAAAGGGCTAGTAGACCTAGTTATCGAAAGGAGTGGCTTGATAGACTATCATAAAAAGGAAGCCGGAGAGAAAGGAAGAACCAGGGTAGAAAACTTATCAGAGTTAGTAAGCGCAGCCGATGATTTCATTGTTCCAGCGCAAGAAGATGGAATATCAGAACTTAAATCATTTATAGATCATGCAGCTTTAGATGCTGGAGACGCACAGGCAGAAGAGCATGAATCTGCTATTCAGCTAATGACATTACATTCTGCAAAAGGATTGGAGTTTCCTTTGGTTTTCATCACAGGATTTGAAGAAGGTCTTTTCCCCCATAGGCTTTCTATAGAGGAACCGGGACAATTAGAAGAAGAGAGAAGGTTGTGTTATGTAGGAATGACAAGAGCCATGAAGAAATTACATATAGTTCATTCTGAAATGAGAAATTTGCATGGATCAGAAAACTTTAATTCAGTTTCAAGATTTTTGAAAGAAATACCCGAAGAGCTTTCTTTAGAAGTGAGAACAGGAGGAAGTATTCCAAGAATTAAACAAAAAGAAAGACCTTTAATTCCTGGAGAGGTTCCAAATACAGAATTTAAAATAGGCCAAAGAGTTTTTCATGATTCTTTTGGCGAAGGACTGATCTTAAATTACGAAGGACAGGGCTCTAATGCAAGAGTAGAAGTGAATTTTGATTCAAGCACCACTAAATGGCTCATGGTAGAGTATGCAAACTTAAAGGGGATTTAAAATATGAAAATAAAGTTAAAAATTATAGTTTTGGGTCTAGTAAGTTTATTTCTAGCATCTTGCTCAAATGATAATACTGAGCCTAGTTCTTCTTCAGCCCAAGCCCCTGAAAACATTAAGAAATATAAATGGATAATGGTTACAACTTGGCCTAAAAACTTTCCAGGAGTAGGTATGGCCCCAGAGAACTTTTCTAAAATGGTAGATGAAATGAGCAATGGGAGATTAAAGATAAAGGTTTATGGCTCAGGTGAACTTGTTCCTGCATTTGGTGTGTTTGATGCAGTTTCTCAAGGAACCTATCAGGCAGGGCATGGAGCCTCTTATTACTGGACAGGAAAAGTTAAGTCCTCACAATTTTTTACAGCAGTACCTTTTGGTCTCACAGCTCAGGAAATGAATGGATGGATACACCATGGAGGAGGTAAAGAGTTATGGGAAGAAGCATATGAACCTTTTAATTTAATTCCTTTTGCAGGAGGTAATACGGGAGTTCAAATGGCGGGATGGTTTAAAAAGGAAATAAATTCTTTGGAAGATATTGAAGGAACAAAAATGAGAATTCCTGGAGTTGCAGGAGAAGTATTTACTAGAGCAGGAGGGGAGACAGTTCAACTAGCAGGAAGCGATATTTTCCTAGCCCTCCAACAAGGCGTGGTTGATGCTGCCGAATGGATAGGTCCCTATAATGATTTAACTTTTGGTTTTCATCAAGTAGCCGATTTCTACTACTATCCAGGTTGGCATGAACCTGGAGCTACTTTAGAAATAATTATAAATAAAGATGCTTATATGGAACTGCCAGATGACTTAAAAGCTATAGTTAAATATGCAACAAGGGCTGTTAATCAAGATATGTTAGATGAATATACTGCAAATAGTTATCGAGCCCTGGAAGAGTTAATAGAGAAGCATGATATAGAGTTAAGGAGACTTCCAGAAGATGTCTTGATCGAACTTAGAAAAATTTCGGAAGATTATATGAAAGAATTTATCAAAGGAGACGATATGGCCACAAAGATTTATAACTCCTACTCTAAATATAGAGAGGAAGTCATCAATTATCATCGAATCTCTGAAAAGGCTTATATAGAAGCCAGAGAACTTGACTAAAGAACCATTAAAAATAAGAGAGCTTGGAAAACAAGACTTTGTTGACACTTGGTCATCTATGATGAACATAGTCTTGTCTAAAGGAAAAGAAGATAGCGATGAAGTATGGTTTTTAGAGCACCAACCAGTTTTTACCTTAGGAATATCAGACTCAAATAACAATTTCCTAAAGAATACAGACATACCAGTAATGAGAACAGATAGAGGAGGGAAGGTCACTTATCATGGGCCAGGACAGTTGGTGATATATTTCATATTTAACCTAAGAAGGCTCGGCTGGGGTCCAAAAAAGATGATCTTTGAGCTCGAAGAATTAATGATAGAGCTATTAGATAGATATGGAATAAATTCTAAAAGAGGAGAAATACCAGGAGTATTTATTGAACAAAAGAAAATAGCCTCGATTGGAATAAAAATAAAAAGAGGATTTACTTATCACGGGATGAGTTTAAATATAGATATGGATCTAGAGCCTTTTTCATCAATTAATCCTTGTGGGGTCTCGTCTATGAAAGTTACACAATTAAAGGAATATACTGATATAAGTTTGCATCAAGTTACAAAAGACTTAAAGAATCTTGTGAAATTAAAATTCGAGAACCATTTTGAATAATTTTATCCCGGTTAAAAATATTTCTAATGATGGAGTAGTGTCAATTAAGAATGGAATAAAACCTAATATCAATTCCGAAGTTGAAGTGGAAAGAAAACCAGATTGGATAAGGTTAAAGCTGAAAGAAAATAGAAAATTCAGCTCTGTAAAGAACCAAGTAGAAGGAAGGAGACTTAATACTGTTTGTGAAGAGGCAATGTGTCCCAATATTAATGAGTGTTGGAATAATGGCACAGCCACCTTCATGCTCCTGGGGTCAGTTTGTACAAGGGCTTGTAAATTCTGCTCTGTTGATACCGGAAATCCCAGAGGAAAGTTAGATGAACTAGAGCCATATCATGTAGCCAAATCAATAGAAGAGATGAGAGTTAAATATGCCGTCTTAACTTCCGTTAATAGAGATGATTTAGATGATGGAGGGGCGGGTCATTTCGCAAAGACCATAAGAGCTATAAAGAAAAGAACACCAGATGTAGATGTGGAGGCTTTATGTCCTGATTTTAAGGGAGATTTGGTTGCTTTAAAGAAAATACTAAGTTCTGGGCTACAGGTTTTTGCTCAAAATTTGGAAACTGTAAAGCGCCTCACACAACCAGTAAGGGACCCAAGAGCAGGATATGAACAAACTTTATTTGTTTTAGAAAAAAGTAAGAAATTGTTTCCAAAAGTAATGACTAAGACAAGCTTGATGTTAGGTCTCGGGGAAACTCATAAAGAAGTTATAACCAGTATTAAGGATATAAGGGACTCTGGAGTAGATGTCCTTACTTTAGGGCAGTATATGAGGCCCACTAAAAATCATCTTCCAGTTAAGAAGTGGATAAGACCTAGCGAATTTGAAGAATTGAAGTATTTCGCTGAAAGTTTAGGTTTCATGATGGTTTTTTCTGGACCTTTAGTTAGGTCATCATATAGAGCTGATTTATTGCAAAAACATTTAATCAAATAAAAGATTATTTGCTTCTTCCCTTTGGTACAATTTGCAACCAAAATTTACACCCAAAACATTGAACGATCTAAAAGAAGACATACATGTCGCTAATGAGACATCAAATCCACTTGCAAAATTAATGTGGGTTTCTTTAGGGTCACTGTTTGTTGGCCTAGGGGCTATTGGTGTAATTGTTCCTGGTCTTCCAACCACTCCTTTCTTAATTCTTGCAGCTGCATGTTATATAAGATCTTCGCAAAGGCTTTATGATTGGCTTATCAGTAATAAAAGATTCGGACCTTATTTAAAGGATTATAGAGAGGGGAAAGGGATACCTAGAAAAGCAAAGAGAGTGGCTGTAGTAATGATAGTTGTATTTGTAAGCTTCTCTGTTGTTTTTGGTATAGAAGACCTAACACTAAAGATAGCGGTAGGCCTTCTGGGTTTGATAGGACTTTTATATGTTTTGTTTAAAGTTCCTGTAGCAAAGGATTAAAAAGTATATTTAAACGAAGCTGAAATACTTCTACCAGATTGGCCATAAAGGTCTAATTCATCATCATTCGCAGGTAGTCTAGAGACAGAAGCCCAACGATGGTATTTTTTATCTGTTAAGTTTTCGATAGCAAGCCCAAAATTAAGATTTTCACTTGGTCTATAGAAAGCGAATAAATCTACAAGTCCGTATCCTGAAATTGCTACTCTAGGATCACATGAATTATTTAAACAAACAGGCTCAAAGCTATCATCACTTCTTTCTACTAAGGAAAACATTGTTTTCAATCCAAAGACTTCATTAGTAGAGTTCCAGTTAAGACCTAATACCATTTCTTTGGGATCTACTTCAGCTAAAGACACAACTTCGCCATTACTTTTAATTTCATCTCCTGAGCTTGAAGAAAGTGCCAAGTTTAATGAGAAGTTGTCTGAAACTCTTTTTTGTAGATCTAATTCAAAGCCATTTATTTCAACATTATCCACATTGTTGTATTGATAGATGCCAAGGCCTGTTTGGCTGAATCCAATTACTTCATAACGAATAAAGCCATCAACTTTATTTCTATATAGAGCCATTTCCCAAGAAAGATCATCTTTGTTTCCTCTCAATCCAATCTCATAACTTTTGCTTGTTTCAGAGTCAAGATTTGGATTGGGCACTACAGTGTAGTAAAGGAGGTAATTAGTAAAAACTATATTGGAGTTTTCATAATTAGGAGCTTTAAACCCTTCAGCGTATTGAGCATAACCGGTTAGCTGATCATTGAAGTCATAGAGATATCCAAACTTTAAAGAAAAAGCATCGTCTTTAATATTATTAACTTGGTAATTTAAGATATTTGCATTATCTAATAGCGCATCAGGCTTTGGATTTAGCTCATATTCATCATACCTGAAACCTAAATTTAATATTTGGTTCGAAGAAATTGATATTCGATCATTAAAAAAGAAGGCCTTTCTTTTGGTCTCTGAATCAGGAAATGTTTTATTTGGATAAGTTTCTCCATCAACAGTATTAGTGGGTATGTTTGTAATTAAGTTAATCTCAGTAAGCATTCTAGGTCTTTCTGTATCAGTATCATTAAAATCAAGGCCATAAACCATTTGATGCATGCCATTTGTTTTGAAGGCTTCAAAAACAAAACCTTCAATAGATTGATTAAAATCAAAGTCTCTTATTCTCATTGAAGGAGTTGGTGCTGCTTGCATGCCATTGTAAAAAGACACTTGATTCTGGACAGTAATTTGGCTTTGTTCTGTCTCTTGAGAGTATATTGATATATTTGCTTGATCATAGAATGCATTTCTTTTAGCTATATCTAATCTGACAGTAAACCTTTCTCTTGTTCCTTCATCATCACCAGCTGATGAGCTTATAGATCTAGGGCTAGGGAAGAAGACAAATCCTTGCTCAGAATTAATTTCCCATTTTCCTTCCCATTCTTGGATATCAGCTACTAAAGAAATTTTAAGATTTTCATTAGGTTTACTTATAAATTTAGCTATTAAACTTTGTTGTTCTGCTTCCAAAGGATTTGCCTCCATAGAAAATCCATCATGTATTTCTGCTTCTTCTAGCTTTCTATCAACTAATTGAATCAAACCCTCATTTTTATCTCCTGCATAAGCAGCTAATAAACTAACCTTTTCTTGATTATTGACACCGTCATAGGCTGCATTAACTGAGAGATACCTTTCTCCAGGTCCAGCAAGGTCAGAAGGATCTTTAGTGAAGTAAGCAACTGTACCTGCCAATCCATCTGAGCCATACTCAACAGAACTTGGTCCCTTAAGTATTTCTACTTTCTTTAATAAGTCAGTATCTACTGTGTCTCTACCATACCCTACATAAGAGTCTGAGATTCTAACTCCGTCAATTAAAAATATACCTCCACCTTGAATTCCTCTTATTTGTACATCTTCAGTTAAAGCCCTTCCATATTGACTTTCTTTTTGAGATGAAACTCCTGGAATAAACCTAACAAGCTGTTCTAGTCCATCAATCATTTGGACCTCAATATCGGCTTGAGATATTGATGCAACTGATCCAATAACTTCACTTGCTAGTGTTGGTGTTCTAGAAGCTACAATTACGATTTCCTCTTCAATTTCTTCATTTGCTATGATACTTAATGAAACAGGAGAGATAATTGCTATTAAAAGAAATAACTTCATATTTTTATACATTTTTATTTTTTCCTATGGGTTGGGTGTAGTAGGCGAGACCATTATATTTTCGTTATAGGCCTAGATCAATAAAAAAGTTTGACTTTGTGAGACATTTTGAGACAAAATTTATACCTTATTAATTAGATTAATGCCAAAACTCTACAACTCAATAAAAATTGATCAAGGCCTAAAGATAGGCTTAAGGGATCCTGATGGACCAGAATGGTTTGTAGACATGACATATGATAGAAATAAAAGAACATGCAGAAAACTTGGATTGAAATACCAAGAAAATAGTAGAAAAAATAAAGAAGAAGCTATTGCTGCAGCAAAAGGCTTCTATTTTAATTTTCTTAAAGAAAAAGAAGAAAATTTAAGTTTAAAGTTACCCCAGAGACTAACAAAATTGTTTACCCTCTGTCTTCTTTTGTTATGGGTTTCTGGTGTGGCTTGGTTGATAGCGGAGATAAATTCAGAGCAATTTAAAAGCACAGTAACCCTAAAAAATTACTTAATGGTTTTGCATGGATTATTTGTGATACCAGCATTAATAGCCTTTGGGGGATTGATCTACTCTCATTTTCCAAGCGGAGAGAAGATTAAGAAAAAAAAGAGGTCTGGAATGTCTCTTTCGGTCTTTCTTGGTTTTCTTATTATTACAGGAGCGTCTTTATTCTATTTAGAAGTTTCTTATATTAGATTTCTAGCCAGTTATTCTCATGCTCTTTTTGGAATAATTCTACTACCGATAATTTTTTGGCATTATAGAAAAAGATCAATAAACTAGCTCCCCCATGAAGGGAAATTTACTTATCAATCTAGGATCTCCTAAACGGCTCACTATAGAGTCTGTCAAAGAATATCTTACTGAGTTTCTTAGTGACGATTTAGTTATAGACTTTCCTAAACCCATACAATGGCTTCTAGTCAAAGGATTAATTGTGCCTTTAAGGCATAGGAAAACATTTGAATCTTACGAGAAGGTTTGGACAGATGAGGGATCTCCTTTAATTGCAATATCAAAAAAGTTAGGACAAAGAGTTCAAGAAGAAACAGGAATAAAAACTGAAGTTGGAATGAGATATATGGAGCCTTCAATTAAACAAGCTTTGGATAATTTAATAAATCATGGGTGTAAAGAAATCAGAGTATTGCCTTTATATCCTCAATATACAGGGTCTTCGTCCTTAACTTCCATAAATAAAGTTAAGACTTTAAAGAAAGATCTAAATAATGAAAGTATCAATTATCTATATAAAGAATCTTTTTACGACGACTCAAATTATATAAAGAATTTAAGTGAGAGCATTCTTGGGAAATTACCAAATAATATAGATTATTTATTATTTAGTTATCATGGTCTTCCTATTAGACAAGATATTCAATTTAAACCTTCTTATAGCAGCCAATGCAAGAAAACCTCAGAATTAGTAGCTAAAAAATTAGGACTCTCCGGAAACCAATGGGGGGTTTCTTTTCAATCAAGATTAGGCCCAGGTTGGACTAGGCCGTTTACAGACAAAGTTTTATCTGATTTGCCCAATGAGGGTAAAAAAAATCTAGCAGTTGTTAGCCCCGCTTTTTATGTGGACAACCTAGAGACCTTGGAAGAAATATCTATAGAGGGTAAGAAGACTTTTATGGATTCAGGAGGAGAAGAATTTACCTATATAGACTGCTTAAATGACTCTGATTTTGGAGTGAATGTTATTTCTAGTCTTCTAGAGAAAATGGATTAGATATTTATCATCTCTTTCAAATGGTAAATTTATTACTAAATTATGAGTAAATTAAATTTGGCAGGAAAGTAACCAGTTGGGGAAAGACAGCCAAAATAACCAACAACGCTAACTGGATTGCAATAAAAGGAATTACTCCTCTATATATAGAAATAGTTTCTATTTCAGGAGGAGCAACTCCTCTCAAATAAAATAAAGCAAAACCAAAGGGAGGTGTTAGAAAGGATGTCTGTAAATTTATAGCTATCATTATCCCTAACCAGATTGGATCAACTCCATAGGCCATAACAATAGGTCCAACCATAGGTATTAATATAAATATTATTTGTATGAAGTCTAAAATAAAACCCATTAAGAAAATAAGGATCATAACTACCAAGACAATACCTATTACCCCTCCGGGAATCTGAGAAAAAATACTTGTGATTAATTCATCTCCTCCAAATCCCCTAAAAACTAGAACAAAAATAGATGATCCAATTAGTATCATAAACACCATCGAGGTAATCTCTGTAGTGCCTTGTACTGCCTCTGTTAAATTCTTTTTATTCAACTTCCCTTTGGAAAGTGCCAGCAAAATAGCACCAAATGCCCCTACACCTGCAGCTTCGGTAGGTGTTGCGATACCAGCTAGTATAGAACCAAGGACAGCTACAATTAAAAGAAGAGGCGGAGCTAAGTTGGTAAGTACAAGTATCAATGTACTCTGGTCAGATTCTTCTACTTGATGAGCAGGAGCAGTCATTGGATTCAAATAAGACTTAAGAATTACATAAGTTATATAACTAAATACTAATATCATTCCAGGAACTATTGCTCCTAAGAACAAGTCACCAACTGATACAGTTTTTGCAGAGAAATTACCTATGCTTAACTGAGATTGTTGATAAGCAGAAGAGAGGACGTCTCCTAAAATTACAAGTGCTACCGATGGAGGAATAATTTGTCCAAGTGTACCTGTCGCACAAATTGTTCCTGTAGCTAAGCTATGATCATAATTTCTGCCTAGCATTATAGGAAGGGATATAAGGCCCATTGCTATAACCGTAGCCCCTACTATTCCGGTACTGGCTGCTATTAACGCTCCAACTAATATTACTGAAATAGCTAGACTTCCTCTAAACCCTCCTATTAGTTCAGCCATATTCCCCAGTAAATCTTCTGCTAGATTAGATTTCTCTAATAATACTCCCATGAAGACAAATAAAGGTACGGCCACCAAATTCATGTTTGTCATATCTCCATATAGTTTTATTGGAATCGCCCCTAAAAGAGCAGGTTCAAAAGCACCAAATAAAATTCCTATACCTGCAAAAAGTAGAGATGTACCAGCTAAAGTAAAAGCAACAGGGAAGCCAGCCATGAAAAATAGACAGATGACAAAAAACATCAACAGAGGAATGAACTCAACCATCTTTAAGTCTCATAAAGCTCTTCAAAGTTTCTGATATGCTTTGTAAGAAAAGCAAAACACAAACAACCAAGAGCAGTGTTTTTTGTAAATAAACTAGTGGAATGCCATCTGGTTCTGGTGATTTTTCCATTATTTTCCATGAAAACTCTACAAAGCCCCAAGAATATATAAATACTGTTACACAAAAGGGCATAAGAAAAATTAGATTTCCTATGACATTTACTAAGGCTTTTCTTTTCTCAGAAAAGTTTCTATAAAAAATATCCACTCTTACATGCGAATCTCTATTGAGAGTAAAAGCAGCACCGAGAAGAAAAAGAGCACCATGAAGGTAGAGAACTACATCTTGTAAAAAGACAGAACCCATATTTAGCCCATATCTCAGAAGAACAACTAAACAAGTAACTAGGACCATTGCTGCAACAAACCAAGAGGAAAACTTACCTATTACCTCCGAGAGGTTATCCAGTTTAGAAGTCAGTTTATTCACAATTCTGCAGAATATTATTTATAATTTAACTGAGGTAATTTATATGGATTTACATTTTTCACAAGAGGAACTTGATTTCCAGAGTTCAGTTAAAAATTGGTTAAAGGACAATTATGCTGAAGATATGAGAGAAAGATATGCCAATAGCCCAAATGGACATCTGACCAGAGAAGAACATATGAGCTGGCAACAATCTCTTTATAAAAGAGGTTGGGCAGGAATAAATTGGCCAAAAGAACATGGAGGTGCTGAGTTCACGGCCGCTCAAAAATATTTATTTAACAAAGAAATGGCAGCAGCAAATGCTCCATCAGTAGTGGCCTTTGGAGAAAAGATGGTTGCCCCTGTGATAATGGCGTTTGGAAGCGATGAGCAAAAGGGGAAGTATTTACCAGATATTCTATCCTCTAAGGTTTGGTGGTGCCAAGGCTACTCAGAGCCTGGATCAGGATCAGATCTCGCTTCGCTCAAAACAAAAGCTGAAGATAAAGATGACCACTATTTAGTAAATGGAGCTAAAACATGGACTACCATGGCTCAATATGCGGACATGATTTTTTGCCTGGTTAGGACTTCTCAAGAAGAAATTCCCCAAAAAGGGATATCTTTTCTGTTAATTGATATGAATTCCCCAGGAATTACTGTTCAGCCAATTGTAACTTTAGACAAAGCTCCAGATGGGGACCAAGAAATTAATACCGTTTTTTTTGAAAATGTGAAAGTACCAAAAGAAAATCTTATCGGCGAGGAAGGAAAAGGATGGACATATGCGAAATATTTATTGGAATTTGAAAGAGGCAATGGTTATTCATCAGAACTTTATGAACAACTGAATAGAGTTAGAAGAATAGCAGGAACTCTTAGTTCAAATGGAATTCCTCTAAATGAAGATGATGAATTTATTAAGAAAACATCTGAGGTAGAAGTTCAAATAAATGCAATGGAAGCAACAGAACTTAGAATACTTGGAAGCTTATCTGCAGGACAGAATGTTGGACCTGAATCATCCTTGCTTAAAACTAGAGGAACAGAAATTGGTCAGCTTATAACAGAAATAGCTGTAGAAGCAGTTGATTACTATGCAATTCCTTTTAATAACCCAGGGCATGGCAGTAATGAACTTCCTATAGGCAGTGCTTTCGCTAATACTTCTGCTCCTAGGTATTTTAATTATAGAAAAGCTAGTATTTATGCTGGCTCTAATGAGATCCAGAGGAATATAATGGCTAAATTAGTACTAGGACTGACATGATTACTCTACT